>JGI20166J26741_11651252_pt1 | contig 11237 bp, 6 predicted proteins | sample TergutCu122P5_FD_26741 | JGI IMG/M metagenome (IMG submission 26741) | reverse complement strand
AAATATGAAGATATGTTCATTGGTTTGTTTGACTGTCAAATTATGGTGCATTATGACTTCATTCCTAGAGGTCAAACAATGAATCTAGAATTCTTATTGTTTTATGGCTTCTTTGAGACGAAGTTCAAAACAAATGACTGGAACTTCGGCAGCAACACAGCCAGTTTCTTCACTGTAACAATGCTGCTGCAAATACAGTGTCAAAAGTTTCTCACAAAAAACAAAACTCATTGGTTCTGCATCCACCGTACAGCTCTGATCCCTCTCCAGTGGACTTTTTTGTTGTTCCCAGAATTGAACGTTAGTTGAAATGGATGTCAGTTTGAATCATTAGATGACGTACAAGAAAAACCTATAGTTTTGCTAACTAACATTTCTTAAAAACTGTGCATGGATTGCTGAGGTAAATGGAAAAATTATTGGAATCATTTCATATTGAAGGGGATTATCTTGTGTAAAATTTATCTACTTACATATAGCATTTTATTTAATAAATCTGAGAACTTTTTGAACAGACCTCATATCTGTAATTTTTTAGCCAATCGCTCATTGTTACGGAAGTGATGGGGACAGTGGTGGTGGTGATAATAGGAAGCAGCCCTGAAAATGAATGTAATACATTTGTTTTGAAGGTTTCATTATGTGTATACGGTTAGCAGGAATTAATAATCTGCACTTCACTATATGTATGTACAGTGTTCACAACCTAAAAACTTACTTTTTAAGCTGAGCAATGTGGTTCAGTGCTTAGTGCTTGTCTTCATATTCAGAAAGTCTTGGATTTGATTCCAGAGTTGGGGTATCTTTGCAGGTTTTTCACACCTTTTCTCAGTACTACAGGCAAATTCTGGGATACTACCCAATACTAGAACATGACTCTTCTCACCACACCCTTTTTCAGCTCATTATATACCAGTTATCCTACCATTTTTTGCTATATTGTCTGAGCTCACAGCATCATTAAATACACTGTAAACAAACAGATGTGACCTAGTAAACAGTGTGTAAAGAAAATTGTTTTACAGTTGTAGGCATATTTCTGTCCTGTCTCTCTACCTCATTACAGTGGCTCTGGACAGGGGTGATATTTATTTTCACACTCTGCCTGGCTGCACCATTTAGTGAAAGGTAGGTGGGACACCTAGATCTGGCCTAAGTCTTGAATTCCCTGTGATAAAAATCACTTACCAGCCTACAGCTGCCAGCTTCCTGACTGAGAAATTCCATGTGTAATGGATGAATTTGCTTACTGAGACCTGTGTCAACAAGCAGTAAATAGTGGACACATTGGAAAATGTCTTGTTTATTCTAACGTGTATATGCTTCACTGTAGGGAAGTTGTAGGTTCTATATTAAAAGGTTCCATATAGCCATAAGTGTACAGCTGGCATCATGATTTCGTGTGTTTATAATTCCTTTTATTTGTCTATATGCATCTGCTCTGTGCCTTCCTGAAATTTCAGTTTTTTATGTCATATCTACTAAGCCAAGACAGTAATATGTGTGCCTACCCATAAGGAAAACATCAATTAAAATTAATTACTTTGTTCCAGTGTGACTAGGTTCCAAAAGCGAAGGCTGTACTTTTCTTTTCTTGGACATATGTATTACTGGTAGCTGATATATAAGTGGGTAGGAGACATGTTGATGTGAAGGGTGTGGTATTGGCATTAATGTGCAAAGCAAAGGCTGTATTCGTTATGACACACCCCACTACACCTAGTTTTGATTGCACATTTGCATGAAAGCAACAAAAAAAAAAGATAAATTGATATATAAATAAGTTCTTGAAAGCATGCCAGATAAACTGTGCCAGAAATTGTTTCTAACAGTATAGTGCGCCCCAGTATTATGGATGTTATGTTTATGGAATTTTGAATTTACAGAAATTTATGGTATTAATATTTTTTCACACGATATGCAAAACAACAGTGCCAAGAGTACCACCTCATAAATATTTATTTATTAAGACATTTAGATTGCTTTTGTACATGTATTGATAATGAAGCTGGCCATTGGTTACCCATGTCAGAGGCATGGGATGGCTGGTAGCTGAATGCGATTCCCATCTTTCACTAGATCGTGCAGTGCATTTATTGTCCTTATCTAAGGTGTCTGAAGAGAAGCCATGAAAGTCAAGGTTTTTAAAGTTTGTCGTCTTATGTACACTGTTGGTTGTGATGTGTAAAGAGTGTGGCTTTAGTACAGACATTGTGAACTTCCATAATGTGGGAAGCACAGACTTTGTGTTAAAGAATTTTATAACTTGGACACATTGTCAAGAACATACTTCTTTCATAATGCAGGGATGCGCTGTAATTTGTAAATTTACTGTAGGGCTGAGAGAAATAAAATGCTTTGTTATTATGGAGTCATGTGACCATGCTTGTGGAATGTCTAGACTTGTAATGACAATGAAATGAACTTGATTTTTGCTAAACATCTGCACTTACTGTTGTAGTGTTGTTTCACTGCAATGCAGCTGGGAATCACTCCTTTCTAGCTGGTAGTGGCAACACAGTTGCCAGGCCAAAAATGAATGAGAGCATTAGACCAGCTACCAGAAGTCTAATAGGGTAATAGGGTGTATGTTCCTATAGGCCTATGGCATGGTTCCTGGTTAACTTCAAATGCATAATATTTAGCTTTTGCTATGAATGTTGCACTGGGGCTTGTGGCATGACACTGTGATGTATGGCCTGCAGTTACATGTCTCTGTCTTTAGATCTTAGATGGTAGGCCTTGCATGATGCAGTTCTCATGACAGACACTGTTTGTAATGGAGTAGTTGGGCTCTATGAATTTTCACAAGTTTTTGTTGAATTTTAGACATTGAACTTACCTGTGGAGATGGGTGACTCATCTTCTGAGTCATCGAAGGGTGGCGGTGGGAGCAGCCGCCATCCCACACCCCCTACTGAGAGTCATCACCATCGGATTCATTACATCCAAAGACGTGACAAAAAGGGGTCTGACCGGGACCCTAGTCCTCCAGAAGCCAAACAACAGCAGCAGCAGCAGCAGCGTGGAGAGAGTGGTGGTGCTGGTGGTACTGGTGGTGGAGTTGGAGGTAGTGAGAAAGAGAATTACTCGTATGTTCAGTTGACAGCTGTGCATGAGTACATCTATCCTGTCATGGAAGACCAGAAAACTTCACGCTGTGACTCTGCTGGTAGTCTGAAGAAGAGAAGCCTGGAAGTCATCCCCACGCAACCCCCTTTGCTGCCTAGCAAGCCAGGTGGCAAAAAGAAGGATCCCCACAAAGCCTGTCGGACCAGGTGTCGCCACTGCCAAGAGCTGTATTCAGAGGATGAGAATGCTCGAGGAAGTTGCGAATATGCACCAGATTGTGTACGATCAGGAATTAATGCAGTTACCTGCATAGGATGTGCTGAGGGTGTGCTATACTTCATGTCAGATGCAGATGGGGACTTCGCACAGCATCCATGTGAGTGTGGCGTGGTAGATAAGAACTGTGGTCGCCGGTGGCTTTGCATGGCCGTACTGTCACTGCTGGTGCCCTGCCTCTGGTGTTACCCACCACTCCGAGCATGTCATTGGTGCTGTGTGTCTTGTGGGATATGTGGGGGGAAGCATCATCCTACCTCCTAGCCTACAGAGTGCCAGGACAAAGATTGCATTCATTGCAGGCCGCTCTCTGTGCTGGGTTAGTGGGACAAATAGACAGTAGTGCTCAGACTTGTGCCACAGTGTGTAGGTTGACACTGCCTATTGTGAAATAATATGGACATCACTAATCTTTCTGTTCATTAGTTAATGTCTGAAAATGTTGTACCTTCAAGGATTGCTAATGATAACTTGACATACTGTACGTCCTGGGTCAGGTTACCCAGTTGTCTCTCTTAGTACCATTTTCTCACCATGGTGCTACACAAATATTTTCATATGGGAACTACTGCCTAGCTTCCCGAGAAGCATGCCACGTGTGTGTTTCATATAGTTCTAGAAGCAGTGCTAACCATACGGTGTTAACTGGACTGTCCGCTCTGTGGAGCAGATAGGGACTTGCAGTATTTGTTTATTTGACAGAATTGTACTTGTCTCTTCTCATTTTTTAAATTTATTTTTCTTGCCCCCTTATTACATCCATTGTACCACTGTGTGTATGTTGTAAAAATGTTGCCTTACATTAACAGACTGTGGGCTGGTAATATTACAGTAAGAGGCAAGATATAGTGACACCATAATGAATGAGTATGTTGTCATTTTATATCATGTCCATAAATGTTCAGAACTGGTTTATCACACAGTTGTGTGGCAAGTGTAATTGTTAGTTTCCCAAAGCGTTTTTGTATGTGGGATGTATCATGTTCACAGGTTTTGTTTAGGTAACCAAATGCGTATAATGCTATTCCACGTTATAAATATTTGTGTCTTGGCAAAAGAAGGTCCTATTTTTCCAAGGGCTCATGGGAAAATAAGACAGGCTTTTGATTCCAAAGTGCAAGATGGCAGCTTATGACCCAGAAGTTCCAGTTCCTGGTCACCTGCTACCACGAAATTTTAACTCTTATGTGTGAAAACAAGGTCCAGTGATGGAGTACGACTGGTGGACACTGGGCAAGTGCAAACCAACAAAATGTAGCCAACGAAAGGAGTATATTTACTAGTACTACTATTAAATATGAATTATTGCTATTATCTTTATTATTGCTATTACCTTGATTTTTACGTTATAGGTTGCGCACCACCTGATGGAGTTCTATATTAATTTTTTTTTTGTAAGCACCATTCAGTGATGGCCAAATCTTTTTTCATACTTATTTTAATATGTTGACATTACAAACTTTTGTACTCTCTTTTACGTGCAGTCCTATAAAGAACATTAATTCATGTCGTTCAGATTGTGTCTTTCACTCCTTTGACGGAGTGGTCTCCTTCCTGTTCTGCGCATTCAGCGTGAGAACTGAACATTACAGTTTTATGATGTGTTTCTTGTTTGCAAGTCTGATATTTTTCTGGTTCCATTCACTTACTGTAGTTAATTAATAAACATGGCACTTGGTTAGAAATAAGTAGTTTCCAGAGTGTTTTTAAGGACTAGGTTACTGAGTCATTTAGAAAATTGCCACATGATAATCACAGAGTTTCAGGTTTATCAAACAAAAGTACACTGTTAATGGATACTGCCTATACAAGACATAAATGATCTGTATATGCTAGATTCTTGGTTTTCTGTGTGTGTGTGTGTGCGCGCGTGCGTGCGTGTGGATTAACCAGTGAACTTCCAGAACTCCTTAGTTATTGATCATGGTTTCTGGTAGTGATTTAAGTGTGCCTATTACATTTGTTCAAGTAATATGTATCGGCAGTATCTTATCACGATATGCAATAGACTGTAGACCCTCTTGCAACTTTCTCTGTTATGATTGTATTGAGTTTCCAGCTAGCCTATTACAACTGAACATTGGTTGCTTTCTTTTATTGCAAAGGTATTTATCTTCCTATTTAGTGAGAAGTCACACAACCTGTAGACTGTAGATTCTGCAGTATCTTACACTTCTTAACCTCAGGCAGAGTTTGTATTATATTTGAAAAGAATCAATTAACATTGTTCTAGACATTTCATTTCATTAAAAATTTATAGTGGTGTATTGTTTCATAGACTTTTACATTTACTTTTGGTTTACTAGGTGCCGTTTATTGTTACAGTGTCATTTAACCATTGCACTGTACTTTTTTATTTCGTTACAGAAATGACAGAAAAACTGAGTGCCTGGTTTTTACATCATAATGGGAACTGGAAGAATGAGAGAAGCATGAATTACATAGGTTGCCCAGAAAGTAATGCCCCATATTTTTGTTTCTTGGCCATTAACAAAGCTATGAATGTTATATTTTAGATGAAACAAATTTTGAAGTTTCTGGCATTTATGTATGAAGTTGTAAAGGCTTCTTACAGCACCACTGCAACAGCATCTCACAGTGGAGTCAGTCTATGCGTGATACAGGCAATGTACTATGATAGAATTCTGTGTGGTTGAGAAAGAGTAAGAAATACCAAAAACATCTCGCAGTGTTTATGGAAGTGCTGTGGTCAACAGAAGCACCATTGGTTACTGGACAAAAAGAATGACTTTTTGAAGCAGGAAAAGTTATGTCCATGATTTGCCTTTTCCAGGCCATCCTGTGACAGCTGTTAGTCCTGTAACACTGCAATGTGCAGATGCCATCATTTGTGAGAATCAGCATGTCAGAACTTGACAGTGGCACTCACTCTACCAATCAGCAAAGGAAATGTTAGAGATCTTTGATAATTGAAGATGTGCACAAGAAAAGCTGACAGAGAAACCTTCCTATCTTGGATATTTACAGCAGATGAAACCAGGTCCATTGTTTTGAGCCAGAGACAAAAAGGCAATCCATGGAATGGCACAATCCTCAGTCTCCATGGAAGAAGAAAATTTAAAAATTCTGTCTGAGCAGGCAAGGTCATGATCACTGTCTGTGTACACTGCAGGATGATTTTTGCAGACGTGATGCCGTGAGGGGAGAAAACTCTTATGTATGCATCAGGATGCTGACAAAACTCAGGAGGATGAGTTCTGCCTCTCAATCCACCAAAAATCTTGCTTCAGCACGACAATGCATGTTACTGACATTTTATGATAATGTACTTACTGAAACCGCATAGTATGCACCTATGTTAGAATGGCGTATTCAGCAAAGAGCATATGGGACCACTGTTTCTGCAATAATCAGCATCAAACAGGCTTCCCCCCACCCCAACACCCATTAGGAAGGGAACGAGATTTCATTGCGTAGGCTGGTTCTTGTGATTCAAGTAAATACAGGCATGAAGGAGAATGCTCTACAGGGAGAAAAATGGCAAAGATATCTTATGCTGAGTGTGTTTTTAGCCTTTGATATCCTGCATGGAATGCGCATGTGTCAGTCATCTGTGGCCTGTCCGGCTATACAATGTACGTTACAAACGGGACGATTTCGGGAATTTGACCATAAAAAAAGTTTCTTACCGTAACTCCTAGTTTCCACCGTCTCCTTCGAAGTAGCCCCCTTGGGCATGTATACAGCGATCCCAGCGTGTTTCCCATGATTTCACGCATCCCCGGAAGTTCTCAAATGTGAGTGTGTCGATAACCTCTTGCGTTACTGCGTGGATCTCCTCAGTCGTGTCAAAACGACGCCCTTTCAGCCGTAATTTCATTTTGGGGAATAGGAAAAAGATGCAGGGGCCGAGGTCAGGCGAATGGGGGGGGGGGATAATTAATGTTTTTGGAAATCAGGACTTGTCGAACAATTAGTGATGTGTGAGCGGGCGCGTTGTAATGGTGTAGAAACCAACCCTTTTTCTTCCACTTGTCTGGACGTTTGCGACGAATGCTGTCCCTCAGCCGCTTCAAAACCTCACAGTAAAACTTGCCATTGGCGGTTTGACTAGGAGGTACGAATTCCTTGTGGACAATACCTTGGATGTCGAAGAAACGATCAACATGGACTTGACATTGCTTCGAACTTGACACGCTGTTTTCGGCCGCGGTGAATTTGGCGACTTCCACTGCGACGATTGCTGCTTAGTCTCAGGGTCATAAACATACACCCATATTTCACAACCGGTTATGATATTGGAGATGAAGTTGGGATCGTCTCTGGCTTGTTTGAGTTCCCTGCAGACAGAAACGCGAAGGACCTTCTGGCCGTCGCTCAGCAGTCTGCGCAAATCTCGCAGAAATGCGTCTCATGTTCAAATTGTCCACCAAAATGCGTTGAACGGTCCCGTGTGACGGTCCTACTATCTCACAAACATCGTGGATAGTTTGTCTACGATCTGCAAGGATAGTCACGCAAACTTTTGGTATGTTCTCCGGTGTGGTGCTTGTCGACGTTCGTTCGTCCTTGAAGCGTTTGTACCATAAAAAAGTTTTACTTTGGCTTATGTCATCTCCGAAGTCTTCCTGTAGAATTCGGCGCGTTTCTGCAGCAGTTTTTTTTAAAGATTGGAACAAAATTTGATGTAGATTCTTTGCTCCTTAAAATCGGTCATATCAGTTGTAAAAAAAAAAATTGCCGGATCACTGAAACGTAACCTCAAAAAAATGCACTGAACTTAAAAACACTTCCTTTCAGCTTCACAACTGTTCGCACACAGATTCACAAAGCATACTGCTAGCGGCCGAAGGGCATATAACAACCGGTTCGGGCGCCCTGTTTAAATTCCCCGAATTTTTGGGTAGCATCACGTAAAATGTGTTTTGATTTCCTCTGCTACTTTTGTCTGAAACATTCTCGCTGTAAGAAGACTGCAACAATCAAATGTACATACATATAAAGTGCCCGTTATTCGTGTCATTTTAATGAAGCTATCATGTTCTCGATAGATTTCCGAAAAATACTCAAATATCAAATTTAATGAAAATCCGTCCAATGGAAGCCGAGTTCTAAACGGCCAGACATACAAACCTAATAGTCACTCTTCGCAATTTTTCGAACGCACCAAAATTTGAGTAGTCCAGAGACTCGAAACCATGTTCCCCTACCAAACATCATGAAACTTTATTTGTGCCTTTTACACAAAGTCACTCAACCGCACGATAGTGGTTATCGGCGTTCTTCTATTGGAGGCCCTCTCACTACAGTAAATGACTCCACGGATCAGAGGTGGGTGATTCCTCTTTTTCGAGAGGAAAACCGCTGCAAGTGTCTATGCTGCTGCACCCTGATATCTATTCATGATCCCAATATGAACGGGTGGGCGGGAGGCTCCACCGCAATGAAACCATGGGCATGAGACTTTCAGAATGTTAAAGATGCAATTTTACCACGTTCAAAAACACATTTAGAGCTGTGCCGATAAAACAAGATACACACCCGCAAACCGGACACACAACCCACAGCTCTACACGAGACCGACAATTTGAAATCAAAGGTATGTACATCGACATAACCTAAAGCAAACCTATATAACACACGATACTTAATACCCAGAAAACACGAATACCATTCAACTTAGATATTACATCTTCCATCTTTACAGCACCAAATACCACAGGCAGTCACCACCTGTATAATACTCTTGAGCTCCTGATGATGGGGATAATGGTGGCCGAAATATGTTGAGCAAGCAATAAGATCTGCAATAAAGAAACCATCTGTTGCATCTAGTTGGCTTTCTGTTTCCACATATTAGCGGCGATGCATGGCCATACTCACATCAAAGATACACACTGTTCGGCAGCAAAAATGCCTACAATGAATTCATTGTATCTGGAAATGACTTTTAGTTCGGGACACACACGCATGAGGAAAGTAATGTGTGAATATGCCTAAAAATGAAGAACGGTATTTCTAAATAAATTGTTGAACATGATGAGGTACCATATAAGAAAATTTGAAGATATGCCACTGAAGCTCTGGCTACAGATGTAGGTAGGTATTTAGACGAAGTTAAATGTAGGTAGTTTAAATAGTATATGTATCTAATGGCAAAGGTGCAGCCACCGTGTCAACCCGAGGTTAATCGGTAGGGACCCATAAGCGAATTGCAGCTCAGTATTGAAATTAAAACGGGTAAGGATCAGCTTATCTTTGGAATGTGCGAAGGCAAAATTGTTCGTACACACGGTTTTTCCGGAATTGTACCGTTGGGACAAACATATAACAACAGTTGGTAACGCTGATGGGTAATATGCCAACGGATCATCCGTGGTAGCATTGCGTTGCAGCCAGTGTTAGTAGCGCGATAGAGGTTAAATTATGGGTCGATGACAATTAACCAGTTTCTGCAGCATGTAACGTAACAAATGACGTGTGGGTGATGGGACGTTCAATGCATGATTGTGTTTCGTGACTTCAGCTTTTAATATGTCGTGTGGCTGTTTTGATACGAGTATTCTCGTTTCTCATGTTAGGTACATAAATGACCGGAGCTTTTAAGCTTCCAAATTTTTTCCTCGCACTCGGTCACATTTAGTGGACACTTTTCAGCAGTTGTGGAGATAATTGTCCCCTGATTTCTTTAATGTTTCACAAGTTCGCGGTTATATATTTTGTTGCTTAATTTTTGGTGAATGCTGAGTTAGATCTTTAAACAGAGAATGCATTTTTTGTAGTCCGGCTAGTCATTGTGGTACTAATATGCATTACAAAGGAAAGAAAAGCAAACAGTGACAGCCGGTATTGCACTTTTTGTATGCACTGAATATATCTAGTACGGAACTGCTAGCAACTTCTGACATCACTGTGATGGATCGTATTGTCACATTGGTCGATATGGATTGCTTCTACTGTCAAGTGGAGGCACGGCTGAATCCCTGCCTGAAAGGAAAACCGTTGGCTGTTGTTCAGTACAATAAGTGGAAGGGTGGAGGGTGAGTTTATGCAGGAATGTTTAAGAAATCTCTGAAGTTAGACTTGAATGGATTCTCTCGAAAAGATAAAAATTTTATATTGATTGTACACACAAAAATGCAGTGATACTTTATGACAGAGAAAACGGATTTAAATCGCATCCAGTATGTTATTAAACATGCTGGTTGAATATATGACTTCTCTGCCATTCATGTGGCTTTTCCCGCCAAACTCAGTCCCTGCCCGATTTTTGGACTCCAGACCATCTTATGATCTAGTCCAGGGTTGCCCACACCCATCTGTTCCCTTCCTTTTTTATGGAAGCATATACAGTGGGATTGAGAAGTTTCTTCACAGTGGCATCCAAAGTTTTTGACGTGTTACAGCAGAAAAAGTACATAAAGTGCTTGACTGTAAAGTGAGAAGAGTCACAGCTAGGGTGGAAAGCTGTTCCTCTGAACACTGGGTATGTGGTTTTTGCAGTATTATGTAAAATTCTGTTCATTAAATTTAACCCTGCGTTAGTCTGGTGAGGTATCACAAACCCCAGTCATATTTTTTGTTATGCCATAATGGTATTTGGTAACACTGTATTTTTCCCTCTTGTGTACCTTCATCTTATATAGCATAGAACACAGCGATAAACAGTGCATCAGTTTGGCGCCAACAACAGTGGAGAATTACAAACATTTTTAGGTGTCGGGTATCATACACCCCGCCAGACTAATGATGTAAGTGCTGACTTATTCAGTGTAAGCCAGAGTTTCCTGCTGTTTGGTCGTGTTAGTGAGTGCTACAAACGTGTACAGTATTTTGTGTGTAGGAGTAATGTACGAGGCAGAAGAATCTCACATAAGGAAACTGCTTGAAGAGGTTTTAGATGAAGAAAGTAATGTTGAAGTTGGGTA
>JGI20166J26741_11651141_pt1 | contig 11237 bp, 8 predicted proteins | sample TergutCu122P5_FD_26741 | JGI IMG/M metagenome (IMG submission 26741) | reverse complement strand
GAGAAATCCATTAGCATTAACTTTATATGAGTTATATAGTATCACGCTTGTTTGACACGTACATCGTCTATGTGCTCGTATGAAAAACTCTCTCTTATATTTTTTGTATAACCTACGTGTGATCTGGTACAGCTTAGGTATATAGCCTATTTTATCCATCTCTAAACTTTTTAACAGAGATTTATGTCTCACCTGTATCATACATGTAGACAACATGGGATCCCATATTGTGTGCACATCAAGGTACTTGTTCTATCTAAAGCTGGCCTGAAGATGGCTGCATGAGCAGCCAAAACATGTAGCCACGCACTATTAATTTGTAGTACTTACTATTGTAAATTATTGTTGTGTCTCTACGTAAATATATATACATTTAAATTCTGAAGGACTTTGCTACATGTGGTTACATTTTCATTCAAACCGGCTGCAGGCGCCGGTATGGCTTTCCTTGCGGAAGAAAGGATGGTATAAATGAATTCAGAGGGTGCATTATGAAGTATTAATACTTGGTATCTGCCCGGCGGTAGGAGACCTCATTTTTAGCGTGTTTGCAGCGACGTGGCCTCACCGTATATCTACATGTCCGTTCACCGTTCAGCGTGCAACAGCTCGAGAACCGTCGAACAAATTTTCGTGAAGTTTTGTATTGAGGGATTTTTGTTGGCATTTGTCGACTCATACCGGTTTTGGTTAAAATCGGGTAGTCATAACGGACACTTCACATGGAGACGCATTAGCGCTTCGGCGCAAATCTTAAGCGTTATTTAACAGATATTTACTAGAGCGAATATTCATCTGAACGTGAACTGTAGTGAAAAATGAGGTACTTACTTTCTGCCTAGTGGTCTTTTTCCGTAAGCGTTCGGCGGTTTCCTTTATAGAAGAGGCAGCGACGTCCGAAATAATTGTTACGCTGTTCGTAGTTGTAGCTCTATGTATGTTAGGCCTATATTTTAATTTGGATGCTGTGACGAACAGTTGTTTTGCTATCGTATTACCTCGGACACTGAGTAATCCGTTTTAATGTTTGGTAGTAGTTTTTCACAAATTTATGGAACCTGCCTGTAAAGCTGGATTACAGGGAACAATTTTTGTTACTAGCCGAAGTGTCCATTCGTCATTGGAGATGCGGTTACTTGTCTTGTCAGCATCACAGTAATCCATACAGTCGTAGGTGTAAGCAACAAAACACACGTGCGTAATTATACCACTGGGGCTGAATTGAAGTTTTTTGAAGTGATTTAAAAGTAAGCATTAGGGAATAACGTAGAATGACAAGAAATTAACGCACCTCATGTAAATGAAAAACTGGAATGAGGACCACCAGAAACCTCCAGACATTACCGCACTTCGAAGGTTGAGGTTCTTCCGATGATGCATATGAAGAAATTGTCTCCTGGGATATGACGCCGTGTAGTCTGTTGGAAATTTACCGGTAGAAGATGGAGTCGCCTGATTCCTTCGAAACACGGGTAAATTTCTACCACGCTGTACATGCCAGAAAACGACAGTCTACCGCAGTATTCATAAATCTCCTTAATCTCTCACAATGTAATGTCAGTGTGTGTAAGCATTAACATCAACGTATTGTGCCCACATAGTCTCGGAATAAAGGGCGACTTGGTATTGCTCGTAACGCATTAACCGTCTGGGCTGTCTTCGTAATGGAGACAGTTTGTTCTCTCTAAAGTAGGAACTGAGAATGCGGATTAGGCCGAAGAGTCACAGTTCCGTCAGATTCGGCTACCTCGAAACGGGTTCATGAAGTTTTTTCTGTCTTCGAGCAAACGCTGATATAATTCCCAAACTGATACTCTTCGCTGCCGTACCTGTTTAAATTTACCTTCTGCGGGTGCCACGAATTTTTTTTCTCAAGCTTATAATTTATGATTATATCAAAACTTCGTGGTCCATATTTCAATTCGTCAGCTGTGAGTTAGGGTTCCACAAAACTTACTACCCGTGGTGAAGTGAAAATTTATTTTGTGAACATCTGGATCTGTGAACATCGCTCAGCCCTTAAATAACTACACTGTTTTAAACTGACTGACCGAGACAGACAGTTCAGCACGCAAGCTCACGAACTAGATTGAATTTTGTTTTGGGATTATAAATTTATATCGTGCAAATGTGACATTAGGAACACGAGATTTGTAGGACTCTAAGTCAGTGAAAGAGGAGAGTAGGCTTCATGGGTTATACCCAAAACTATGTCTGTTTTATGTTCCAGTGCCGTTGGTATTGTACCTGAATGTAGTCGACAGCACCGTGTGATTTCTGGATGTTAGTACCTTTGAATTAAGAATGGCAAAATTATCATTAATAATGGTTTGAGGACTTTATGATGTGGGGGTTCTGGCCAGTGAAGGCTTATTCCCGGCTGTGAAGTGCATTAGCTGGCAAGAAAGGAAGCGAAGGATAAAATGTCTAGGAAGGTTGTGGAAGGTGGAGTAGGTCTTGGTCAGTTTGAAGTACTTTCCCGACACAAAACCATTGTGAGTGGAACGAAAGAGGGAGAAAAAGTAATAAAAGAGAAAGATGTAGAAAGAGAGCAGTAAGAAAATTAATGCTGGAAAGAGAGAAAGCTTGAAGCCTTACAGAGTTCGCTAACATAGGAATATATTATAAAGTTTAACATGCATCCCTGATTATAAAAGTTAGTTACATATGTAATATTGTTCACAACCTGCTTGTGGAATTGGTCTGTCATGTTGCCTTCCAAACCCCAAAGTATGTCGCGTTCTTCCCACCTGTTATTAATAGTGTTCTGCTGCTGCAGCGCTGTTACTGTTCAGAATTGCTTCTGTAGCCGGTCACAGTGGACACTTGGTAGGCATAGGCTGCTGGCCGGCTGACCGAACTGAATTGAATGCGTGGAGCTCTACCTGCACTTCCCATATGTCTAATGGAATTGTGCTAAATTAAGCAGAGAGACAGCTTTATCTCTATTCTGCCCATATCACAGTTTTAGAATTCTAAGCGCCAAATTTTAAGTTTGTAAGTTTATTTTTTTTTGTTCAAAAATTAAGTGTGTGAGAACATCACACGTAGCTAAGGTGGTTGGTCGCAGGATTTTCACCGCGAAGGCCCATGTTGGCTCCTAGGTTAGTTCATTGAGATTTGTGGTGGGCAGAGTGGCACTGGGACAGCTTGTCTTCGAGGACTTCGGTTTTGCCTTGTCAGTTATTTCACGAATACTTCATACTCATCCACATGTTATTCGGGGGACGAACAGTGGACTAGTACGAGGGTGAGTTCTTGGAGACATAGCTGGACTCCATCCGTAAGAATAAAATTATGTGCACAGACCGATATGAACGGGGTTCGTGGTGAAGTACCTTGAATAACAAATTGTGTAAATGTTTGCTGTTATTGGTTTAAAAAAAAGCTTAGTGTATTTTTTGTTTCACAAAATCCTGAAGATCGGAATGTACAGACTAACGTAGCAGTTTGTTGTGTCGATGAGAGCGTCTTTTGATGGAAGAACACGTGTTTGAAAACTATGTATCCATGAAGTGTTTGGACCGAGGGGGGCTGAAGCAGGTGAGCGGTTTTGGCTACTACATAACGATCAGCTTTATTATTTATACAGGCCCCTTTTGTAGTTAGGTTAGCTAAGTCCATGCAGCTACGACAAATAGCAGTGTGGCTAGGGCGGCAAGCCACTTGCAGAATGTGGACTAGGAAGGCTAAGAAGGAAATGGGTCAATGACAAGGTGTATCTTAGGGCAAGTCTCCTCACCTCCTTATGTGGTGGGGCAACCGACAAATCTTGGTCTGCGTATCGCTAACACGACGTTCAGTACACAAAATACAGAATGAATAAATATGCGTATAATTATATGTATATTTGTAACTGCCTTTCGTAGTTTACTAGGAAACTGGTGGAATTGTTTTGGCGTTCTAGCTCGTTTTCGCCAGGGAAAGAGTGACAAGACGTTATCCCATTGGGCAACATAATACTTTCGCGGGTAACATGTGGCCTCCAGCTAGGAGATGAGCGGGTCTGTCTGTCGGCGGGGATAAGTTATGAGGATCGGAGGTGGGTGGAACGCCGAGGATGATATGCAGTGATGGGCTGGGTCATTAGCGGTGGGCCTGTTGAATCTTCGATGACCTGCTGTCACTCTCCAATATCACCGTGGCAGGTACCGGCGAAGTAGGTTTGCAATCCAGTTTGGATGCGTCTGATCGCCTGAGAGGCTTTCAGTTTATTTGTTCGCCGTGAAAGATTCAAACTTTACGTAGGCTGAATAGATTCATCCCATACTTACTCCGTGTCATACAAGGCATACAAGGTTGTTGCTTGGTAAGAGATTATGTTTGCGTATGCATTAGAACATTTGGCACGTCCAATGAAACTTCGGAGAGATCAGTTGCAACGGTGAGAGGTTTCTTTGCCTGATGAATGAAGAATAGGAATAAAAATTAAAATAATGGAACTTTCTTTAAATTTAGGCCCACTCTAACTTCATTCCTGACCTCTTAGCAAGCTTGAGTAGTGGTTACTTGTTTGACTTGCACTCTGGAAGCTCCTGTTTCGAATCGGCTGTTATGGCTGAGATGTTTTATGGGTTGCCTCGGTGCTAGACCAATACGGGATTATTATCTGGGATAAGGTTGTGATTAATACCTCTCCATTATTTTCATTTCACCACAGGCCTGCAGTGTCGTTCGCCGAACTCGTGGACAGTATCGTTTAAATAAAACTGAAACATAAACACGCAAGCATGCAAGGCTGTTTTCCGATTATTTCCATGTATATTTGGTAGCAGTCAGAATTGTAAGTGCTTACGAATGGGACCAGAAGATATCAGGAGTGTGATAGGCTGTCATTTTACGTGTTAGGTATGGGTTGGTCGAAAAGGGTGGCAGAGTGCTAGTAGTTACAGCAGGGGCAAATTGGCAGCAACATATGGCGCTGGAGAGAATGCTTGAGTCTTCAGTTGGCAATAAGTGTAGCATATCGGGTAGGATAGGTCTGTATATAGCGCTGTTAGGTATTCGAGTGGGTTGCGAACTCCTACGTTGAGGGTACACATTGTTGGCAGGGATTTTATGCGCAAAAGATTTTGCACGTGCACAACATTTTTTTTTTCCCCCCGGATGGACTTTACTGTATGTAATTTCGCTTGGAAATTGGAATCGATTTTGTGGTAGTGGAAATATTATCTCTATTGGTGCTCGTAGTGGTAGTGGTGGTGGTGGTGGTGGAAGTAGTAGTAGTAGTAGTAGTAGTAGTAGTAGTAGCAGCAGCAGCAGCAGCAACAGCAGGATATGTACCCCGCGCAGAGGGGCAATTGAGGAGGCCCATCTGTGAAAGTTTGTTTGGATCCGCATAGCTAGTGGCTGTCAGATGTTCATAAAGTCGCTGATGGCGAGAATTTAATGATGAAACCTGGAGCAGATGGCGAGACGGACCAATTCTAGTACTGAACGCTTTTCTAACGTCAGGCTTAAGTGTGCTGATGTTTATTGTCACTGTTGTGACTAGAGGATCGTGAATTTTGGTTTAATACATAGACAGACAGATGGTGTTAACTGTCAACACTGTTGTCGGGAATGACCCTTTTTCTGTCGTGTCGAAAATTGTGGTTCCAACATTATCGTTCTGCTGGAAGATGTTCATACAGTATCAAGTGGTTTTAACAACGAGCAAAGTAACTGACAAGTTGCTTAAGCGTGTTATTTTAAGACGACTTTCATATTTACGATTGTGTAGCGTCGGCATTGAGAAGCTGCTAATCGCTCGGTTGGTCAACAAACACCGCGTCTTTTGTGGACCCAGAAGTTTATTACTGTGTTGACGGGAACTCGCCGCCGGATCTATCCTGAATCAGCCTTAATTCAACCCATACCGTCACAGCCAGTATACATAACATCCATTAACCCTTAGGCTACCGGATTAAATTTCACTTGCCATTTAATAATGTTAGCCCTTAGGCTACTAATTTCGTATATATATATATGTATGTATGTATATGACATTAGTAGCCTAAGGGTTAATAACCGAATTTCCTGCCTGGAAAGGAAAAAGAGTGTAGGCTTGTGTGATCACCGTGATGTCTATGAGTCTATAGTACCATGTAGGCCAATCGTGCACTGTAAGAGACAGACACTGATTATTTTTATTCTGCTTAGTATTATTTCAAGTTCAGGACACGAAAGGATTTTCAGTCACACACCTTTTCACGGAATTATTCTGTACTTACTATATGTGTGTAGTGCCGCCATTTGGACATTTACCAAACAGTACTGTTGGAATACGCATGCGATGTAATGTCCGTTTTCTTACATTGAGTTCCACGCCCTTATCTAAATTGATGGAAACGAGTTACGTGGCAGTTACGTGAGGAATAGGTAGATTGGCAGCTGACAGATTTATTTGTGTTGGGTGGTACTGATAGCGATTGAAGATAATGTGATATATGATATGATTATATGATATTTTTCATCATTCACGCTTCGGCAGTTGTGCGGGGATTAATAAGACAGTGCATTAACCAACTTATTTAGTCGCAGTGGGTCGAAAGTTTTCTCGGCGGTGCCCTCGAACAGGTGTGCGCCCGTTTGTGTTTCTTCGAACTTTAATCCGTGCCGTAAGGAGGATGGTGTTTCAGAAGAAAAAACCTAAACCGGACTGCTGGGACTCATCGCAGAAAGTGGTATGAAGGCATTGTACAATACTCTCTCTTGTATGAGATGACATTTTAATTTCCAATTTGATGCTGTAAAATATGTGTGTGCTTATTTGCGTGTGCATGTGTGTGTGTGTGTGTGTGTATTGATGCATGTAATGTATGTGTGCTTATTTTTTCAAGGGTCAGGCAGGCTCTTGGCTCTTGAAGATGGGACTGATAGCTTGTCCCGAAACGTCGGTAAACAACTACCAACATGTACTGCGAAACACCCCTACATTTTTTATACGAGCACTTCCAGACATTTATAATTTGTATTCTTACCTTATGGTCAGAGGGGACACGCTCTGCGCTACTAGCCGGAAGGTAGCGGGTTCGATTCCCATTGGTGTCACTGGAATTTTTCATTGACTATGGCCCTCGGGTCGACTCAGCCTCTATCGGAAATTAGTACCAGGAACGGGGGGTAAAGGCAGCCCGTGCGTGGGGCTGCACCCTCACCACCTTCATGTGGCGATTGTCTTGAAATCTGGGAGCCTCAACATCCTGGAACCCTCAGGGCCTGTCCAGGCCGGTACAGGAATTGCTCTTCCTATTTTACCTGACGGTAAGAGACCGCTGAGCCTTAACGTAGTATAAGGGAACATTTTAAAAACAGTCGGTGCATTGCCATGTAAATTTGTGTTAGGCAGGCCCTCGTTACTGTTCATATTCACGATGTGAGTCTGTGGGAAGTAACGTGTAGCAAGGGGACAGCACTTCGCGTGTATTGAATTTAACCGGTTTGTGTTGGCGTGGAAGTGGTGTAGAAACCGACTGGTTGATTCAGTGGTCAGTAACAAGTACAGCAGGCAGCGGTATATGTTACGGTTGGTGATTACTGTACATAGCGTCCGCTTCGCTGGGTGACCCAGAGAGACAGCTACCGCTTGCGTGTCGAAATAGTCGCGACTGAGCGCTCGAAGCTGAATATGATATGTGATTCTGTTAATACTATAGTGCTGTGATATCAACGTATACAGCGGAAGTTGTTTTTGTAAGCACACTAGTATGTTGGATGGGTCGAAGTGTATTTAGCGGAATATAAAATCGATTTTTTTTGGTATGGTAGGTTGTGCTGAATTGCATTGGTTGGTATTTCTTAGTGATCATTGTTTTATGTCGTTACTTTAAGAAACTGTTTTCTACTCGAAAGTGTAATTGTGTTTGTTATTGATAATTCTTTAAAACTGTAAATTTCACGCTTTCAGAAATTATTTAGAAAGGCAACGTAACTGCAGTATTTATCCGCGTCTTGTTCTGGGGTGTGAATGGGTTTAGAAATATCCTTCAGTGACTTCTAGCAGATAATTTCATAAGTATTCTGAGGTGTGAAATGACTTTAGAGAGATAATAGTTCGTGTGTTTTATTTCCTTTTTGATTGCTTATTATCAACCGAGATTTTCATTTCTGCAGAAGTGCGTTTGATGAGGTAGAAAGTAGTTGGGCGGAAGGGCGGCAGGGGTTGCAATTTACAGTGAAGCGAGACGAACAGAGTATCAGATGGCAAAGGGGATTTTGTGCGATTTTTTCCCCGTGCCTGGAGAGTGCAATACGCCACGTGATTATTAGGCTATCCGGTGGAATACTAGGTAAGATTGTATGTGACCGCAAGACTGTAGCTTTTGAAATTCACAATGGATTTTGGTGAAATGAAATTACTTAAATAAAATATAATTGTTTGGAACAGTGAAGTCTTGTAGCTGTTTTCCCCCTGTGTTTAAAAAGTTTTGCTGTCGTAAGCCAAAGATGTGGCAGTGAGAAGCAACGTGCACCATGTAGTCTAAGCAGAAGGGGTGTTTACTCTGTTAAGGTATCTGCATTGGGATGGTTCTGGAGGTAATAAAGAAATATTCGGATGCTCAGGTCATGGTCTTCTGACCAGCTGCCTCCATCTTCAGGATAGCATCTTTTCCAATGAAGATGGTGGCACGGGCTCCGAAAAGTGGTACTGTCTACCACACTGCACGGTGTCACGTCCAGGTTCCCTTGCCCATTAAGTTCGGAGGGCACCCAAAGATAGAATTTTAAAACTTGTCTTAATTCGAAATTTTCGTCTCAGCGCAGTTTTGCATAGCTGCAAAGTCTCTTTGTACGATCGGCAACACACGGTGGCCGTTTGTGACTCGTGGCAACGTAATTATTTGCCCTATGAAGTGAGAATATGAAGAGTATTAAACACATCAATTTATTTTTGTTTCTGATGCTGCGACATCTTTGAAATATTATTGGCCCTGAATAAATAATAATAATAATAATAATACAAAATATTATGCAACAGACAGTATCAAAATAAATTTCAGAAGCTTTCTGTAGCGAAGATATTTGTCGTAATGTTGAATGTTGGTGGCGACTTGCTCTTCATTGCCTTCAAACTGCTTGTATGCTGTGGAGTGCAGGAGTGACAAGTGTAGCAGAATCTACAAAAACAGTTCTCATTATTGGAGCAAACCTAATGTTGCATTGAACTGCGTGTGAAGTTGGTGTAGCGAACAGTGAAATCAATTGAACACGTATTAGCAAGAGGATTATGGCGCGGGCGAAATGAGGGGGCATTCTAGTCTGACAGTCACCGAGGCGGATCCGTATAACTCCCGACAGCAAAGGGGCCAGTACGCCAGTCCACATTTGCGACGGCAGACATGGACCCTGCCCGCCATGAACAGAATGAGCAAGCACCACGGACCTCTGGTATGTGTGCGATCTGCCTATCTTTGATTTTTCCTTGGGTGATTACCAGTGCGTATTCTAGTATAAATTGTGGACGCGATCATGACGTACTCATCATCTTATGGTGTGGAGTGTTCATTTCAACAACTTCCCTTACATAACGCAGCGCCCACCATTTTACAGGCTGTCATGTCACTGAAGTTCGAAAGGCCGGGTCAGTTTGATAATTTGTAAGGCACACATTGGATATGCAGGAATTGCGTCTTCAGTTCAACCTGGTTTACCTCCAGATATCGAGGTGCAGATAAGTCCTTAGTCCGACCTACTTCCCGATGTGTTTTGTTTGATGGTGAGAATATTTCGTTTGATGCTAGTCTTGTTATAAGTATTCCTCCAATTATGATAATAAATAGGATATATGAATATCTAAATCTTCTGTCGCTGTAACTTGTTTCCTTCCTGGTCGGGCTAAGGACTTATCAGCACCACTGTGTAGCTACCATCAAATTACGAGGATTGGATTTGAATTATTATCGACTTCATATAATTTGAATTACAAGAATTGCAGTACGTTGGCGGATGAATGTGAAATTGAAAACAGCTTTTCTGAGTACAGGTGGGATAATTGGTTCACAGGTGTGAGATGTGAGGGTGTGGGCTGGATGCATGTAGGTATCTCAGCGTGGGGACCGATGCACGGCTCTTCTGAGCACCGTAATGAACTGTCGGGTTCAGTGAAAGGTGAGGTATGTGGTTAACTGCTTGACTGCTTCTCAATCAGGTCTCTGTTTCTTGGAGGTGGTGATACCTGTCATCGCGGTAATGTGTTTATAGTGTGCAGTCGGAGTATCGGCCTGCACTAATCGTCGTGTTCAGTCACGTATCGGCCATATCGTTGTGCGTGGAATCATTCTGTTTCAAAATTTGCACATTTCCTCGTCGGCCTGTGCTGTTGCTCTCTGTTGGGCTTGTAAGTCGAGTTCGTCTCTTGTTCTGACGTTGAAGTCTCGGTTGATATTCGAGTTAAGAGTAGTGGGAGTTTACTTGAATACCTAAACGCATTTATGTGCGAAATATTGACTCAGTTGTTGAAAGAACATCCGTCGAGTAGATCGGTCCACGTCTTATCGGGGGCGCAAAGGGGGGGAGGTTGTGTGCGAAGTGTTCCTTTTTTTAAAAAAATATCCTTCTACGCCTGCCTTCTTCGCTGTGCTTCGAGGCGTATCTGTTTCGTCGAACACACCGACCCCCTGTACATGCTAAACACGTACGTCGTCATTCCCACATCTCCAGTGCGATGCAGTCGGAGAAGCATCTTTGCCAAGGATCAGTACACCGGCATTCAATCCCAGAGCAAACCTTCTTCTAGGCACCAATTACAAGGAGCTTCTGGATGCACTTCACTTGGTCGTACCCGAATCACCCTTTTAAAATGTTCACGAACCTTCCGGGGACATACTTAAACCACAGTGCAGTACTCCACTACCTGACCTTTTCAGGACTTTTGCATTTTCGATACGTTCTATAGGCCTTCTCAGAAATACTCTCACAGTACGCAAAGCATACAGCAATTTTCGTATGTTGTTATGTAAAGCAGCAGTCCCGTTACAGTCCTGGAGTGGCCGAGAGGGTTCCAGGAAGTTAAGGTTCCCAGATTTCATGACAACGGCACAGGATGATGGTAAGGTTGTCAGTCTTACGCACCGGCCGCCTTTTACCCCCAGGAAATACGAGTACATCTGGTACTCATTTCTGTTAGAGACCGATTCGACCCCAGAACCATAATGCAACCGGAAGGATTATATCACTGAAAAATTCCAATGACACCATCGGGAATCGAACCCGCGACCTGCCGGTTTGTAGCGTAGTGCCTTAACCACTACGCCACC
>JGI20166J26741_11651029_pt1 | contig 11237 bp, 5 predicted proteins | sample TergutCu122P5_FD_26741 | JGI IMG/M metagenome (IMG submission 26741) | reverse complement strand
CTGAAGATGAGCACTTGAAGCTCGAAACATGTAGAGGAGAATAATATTTTATGAATAAATAATAATCAGTGCATCAAGTTGGTAATTAATATATAGTCAACCGCATAACAACTCTGAAGAGGAAAGGTTTCAGCTATACCGAGGCATGAGCCTGAAATCAAACGTGTGTGTAAATAATTACGAATTAATTAATGAAGGAGTCAGTAGTGAAATATGTCTAAAGGTGTCCACAAACCATGAAATATCATTCTTGTAGTAGATACCAGGTAGAGAAGGGTTGTCAGCTTCACGCTGCGCATGATTTAACGCCATGGAAAGAGTCGCAGGGGCCCATGAGATGGGCGTCCATATTCTGTCGGAATCAGATATCCTGCATCCAGCAGCCAGACACTGCACTTACCGAGCCCCCACAGCGCAGGGTGCGACCGTCTACAAGTTTTGGTGTCGCAGTTCGTTAACGAAGAACTGCTCTGGCGATGGTATCTTACCAGCTACATGACTGATAGGACCGCTGCTTGGTGCTAAGTGGATCGGGTATCATTATCATCCGCAGGCATGCTGACGAGTATTCGCGATGCATGCGGTGGATATACGTACCGTACGTACTTCTGACGACAATAAATAGCTGTGCAAGTCTGTGGGCTTGTTGCTCATCCCGCCTGCGATAAGTAAATGAAGCAGTGCCCAACATATAGCCCACACACCACGGATGCACGCATTTCGTATTAATATGTCATATGAAATCACCATCTAACGAACAAAGGAAGTTCTTTATTCTAACTATTCTCGGTGCTTTTTTCGACTCCATCGAGTCTTTTTCAGACAGTTCGTAATATTGAATGTCAGACATTTTTTAAATAGTGTGGGTCGTAAGAATAAAATACATTGGTCCCCGTGAGTTGCAGTACTTACTGTAACGTTTAAGATCTCCAATTATGAATTACAAGTTGGTAGCTGTACACGATGGTAGTAAGTGGAATGTCAATACAGAAGTATAATGCAGTTTGTGGAAGTCTTTTCATTAAGGTTTACGATGTAGGAATCTCGTCATTAAGGTAGAGAATGAACTACAGGCCTATCTTTTGTATGAGTTTGTTAATCTGGTTTTAGATTGCAGTAACTATATCTTCGGTATCAGTTTGTTTATTAACGTTGAGAATGCAGGTACTATAGACCTCTACTGCAAGTTCGTTGATTAAGTATCAGAATGTAGAAACTATGCCGTCTGTATAATTCTCTTTATTCTCAGAATACAGGAACTGTATTTTCTGTATGAATTTTTGCATTAAGGCTCAGAATGTAGGAACTACACCTTCTGTAAAAATTCCTTAATTATGTTTCGAAATAAAGAACTATACCCCCCCCAACACGTAAACATCTCTATCACCTGGTGCTCATGTATGCGGACGGCTTTACCTTACGGTGGAAGTTACAGTCTGTTGAAAGTGATCCATCTTTCAAACACACGGAAACCGTGAAAGTTCGGTCGGTAAAAGGACTGCCTACGGAGTCGACGATCGGTTCCCTCCTATCTCCCCTCCCCTTAGGGAAGTTTCAATTTCTCTCTCTTGACCCACAGGCAGGCTTATCTGTGGGGAAAATTTATCTTAATGCCTCCCTTGCTCCTTCAGGCGCTATGGTTTGCCTTATATTGCCTTACAAGTATGTTCAGAGCATTGCAGGATGAGTCAGTGACGTTCTTGTTTTGTTGCAGGTGTCTTTTTGGGAGTGCATGAATGAGACGCTGGAAGGTGAGTATGAGAAACTGTAAGCTACACCTGATCGGGCCCGTAGCCAGGCCGTGAACACAGTGGGTTCAGAGGCTTCCAGTGCGGGTTCACATATGGACCTGCCTTTATATACGTATATAATTCTTTATTATACATATACTGTGTGTACTTACGTATTAAGAATGCATAAGCGTAAAAAGCACCACTGTCAGGACCGCACAATCAACACGTTAATTACACAATGCGCTCTATAATATTGCACAAAACATACTTCATATACATACAGTCTTTACAATTGATTGTGTCCAACCACGGCGGTTCAACAGCTGCAACACGTGGATGCGGTAGGGTGTTGCGCATTTTTTAGGGTGCTGATTAGCATATTTGTCCTTGATATTTTACTAATTCCTCGTGAGTGCACCCACTTTCATCCCTTTGGCTACGGGTGTGTACCTGATCCACAGGAAATGTCACTGCCAAGAAGTTCTTTAGGCGATTTTTAACTTAACTTTAGGTTTGCATTGTTCAGAGGTCGCAAATAATACAGTAAGTAACTCGACTGTATTTACAACAATGGTCATGTCAGCCTTGTGACAGTAGCTCAATGCTGAAATCGCAGTTGCTGAAGATACTGAAGCACCTCACTAGCAACGACGGGGCTAAGAAAAAAATTTGATTTTACAAATTAGACTCGAGTCGTGAAAAAATAAGGATAAGCGTTAATTCGGTTCATATTTAGTGGGCCTACTGGATGGACGTTGCGTGATGTGGTTTTGAGTGTCTACAGTACCAGATAACAGACATGCCATGAGAGTTGCCGATATGATGATAAAGTGTGAAACATCGTGTGTGTTGACTCCACAACCTTGCGGTGCTCTTTTTTTGTGTCATTTGCCACTGTGGATTAGTGTGTTTTCTTTCTTTTTTCCACGTATTACCTTTTCTACCAACTCATTATAGGTGTAAAGGGTTATTGTTGCACCTGATCACACTCAGTGACACACACACACACACATATACATACACACACACATACATACATACATATATACATACATACTCACATACTCACTCGGTACGGCTCCTCTGGACGAGTGATCGGTCCGTCGCAGAGACCTCTACCTGACATGACAAAACACTCACGAGTGACATCCATGCCCCCGGCGGGATTCGAACCGGCAATTCCAGCAAGCCAACGGCCGCAGACCCACGCCTCAGACCGCGCGGCCACCGAGATAGGCAATATTCAATATTCCGACGTATAATTCTCTGCCCTATTCAATTTCAGGAGAAGGATGTATTTTTCTCACAGCAGCATGATTATATAACTTTTGTAGCCTGCCAGTATTTAGTATATTTTAACAAACTGCACTTGATAATACGGGAAGTATTACAGGAGCTCTTTACTTTACATGTCTGGTTTTGGACATTATGACTGTTTGGTTACGTACCAGTTCTCCTTTGTATCCCCTTGCAGATTGCGGAAGTACTGTAACAGATTTATGGAAATATATAAACACTTGCAACATGGCCTTCGAGCGGTCAGAAGTGGTGAAGTCCAGAGTAAAGACCGTAGTCAGTCGGAATTGCCGAGGAGGTTTGTTGAGTCGTTGTGCTGTGCTTGTGTTCGGAAGGTACACGGAAAGCAGGTGCCATGAGGCAGAGATTTTTCGTTGTTCCTCCATACTTGCAGGAGAATGTCGGAAGAAAACCTGGCAACAGTTAACTACCATTTCCCAATCCATTGTTAATTTATGTTTTATCGGGCACGAAAAAGTCCACACATTTGTTCCTAAATAACTACAAGAAACAGTGTCCTTCTTGAGAAACAATTGGCTCCTCAGTTACTTCAGAAATCCTTCGCGTTTTTTGGATCCCTGAAGTTCATCACCTGCTTCACAAGAGCCCGCAAATTGTTCTTGTTTTGAGCCACAAAAATGCAGTAGATTCTCTCCTTAACCTGTTTATTTAATATCCATATTCATGTTATGTTGCCATCTACGCCTAGGACCTCGAAATGGTCTCTTTCCTTCTCGTTTCTGAATAAAAACCCTGTACGCATGTTTCTTCTCCCATACGCGCCACATCCTGTACTCATCTCATCCTCCCTTGTTTGTTTACCCTCATAATTTTTGGTGACGTGTATAAATCATGCAGATTCCTATTACCTGCTCCCTGTTAGGTCCAAGTATCTTCTTCAACCTATTATCAAACACCCCCAGCGTGTGTTCTAACCTCAAAATTGTATATTCTTCCATTAATATAAAAGACCAAATTTGACATCCGTATAGAGCAAAGGCCAAATTATATTTCTGTATATTGTAATAGTTGTGGTTGTACATAGAAAAGTTTCGTTGATGTAATCGTATATTTAAAAATCAGAAAATTATAAAAAAACAATTTCATATTTCGGGTTACCGTCGTGTTAGTACAATGCATTTTTGCAACAGATTTGTTAAAATGTTAATAAAAATGATCATATGGCATTTAAGTTGAATATTTACTAGGATTATTGAGTAGTCGCTTATCACTTATTGACATGGCCGATTTTCTCTCTGCCGACCGACGGATATCGCTACAGAGTTGCTCCAGAAGACGTTTCAGTCCTGCTTAGTAGGTCTTCAGGAAGCCCCTGAACCTCATACCAGAATCTGGGTGGCATTTAATAACTTTGTCACTATCCCTCAGACACGAATTTCAGGAAATACCATAACTATCTCGACTGATTTCTCCTCTAAGTATCACCAACTTAATTCTTGACACAATACGGTCACCAGTAACCAGCGTGGATGAGGTGACACGAATCTGGTCTGTCACTATTTTTGTTGCCACTGACGTATCTTTTATCTTCATAGGTTCTGAAGCCAAAGTTTGGGACATGATTTTAGGCAAGCGGTTAACCACAGCTATTCCAGCTTTGACTTGGCGTCCGAAGGTGCAAGTGACTCCCAACTCAGTGCCTTCTCTACATCTGAATTTGTATACTCTTGGACTAACTGGTCTATTGATTCTATCATTCATTTATTTCACACACTCACTGAGTCACTGATTGCCTGATTGTCAGTCTGAAGCATGTTTGTTCAAGTAATTGTTTAATGGTAGGGCCGGGATAGCTCAGTCGGTGTAGCGACTCGCTACGGTGTTTGACGGTCCGGGGATCGAATCCTAGTGGGGGCGAGATTTTCCACACCCGTCCACACCGACCCTGAGGCCCACCCAGCCTCCTATACAATCGGTACCGAGTCTCTTTCCCGGAAGTAAGTCGTCCAGGAGGTGGCGTTGACCACCCACCCCATCTAGCGCCGAGGTTAAAGAAAGAGTAGAGATATAACTCTACCCCCCCCCCTCTGGGCCTTCGTGGCCCGTTCTAGGGTGAACTTTACCTTTTGTCTTTACCTTTAATTGTTTAATGGTTCTTGGGCTAGCCGTGGCATATTTTAAATATTATTGCAGAATTTGACTGCAGAGAATGGGGGTTGGGGGGGGGCGGAAACCCCTTGGTCCAATAAACCCTTTCAGGTCGATATTCTGATTGTCCTTCTGCCCGGCAGTGGATTACTTGGCCATATGACTGACTGGCTGGCTGGCTGACTGACTGACTTTCCGCCTGGCTGACTGCCTGTGTCTGACTGAAGAGGTGGTGTCTGCATTCACGACCTTGTGACACAGGCAGTCCTTGTTTCGTGACTGTGGAGCGAGACAGTGGCCAAGTAGCTGCAGGAGATGCTAGATAGCAGTGAGTTACGCAGTGGGATGCTGTATTTACGAGATACACGGAACATAAAGCAATGGCAGCACCAGATGCAGCATTACCTCACAGTAAACGTCCATTATTTTCAAATATTTACCGCTCCAAGCGAGATATTTCACATCCACGAGAGAAATGCACGGCGTAAAATGCAACGTGGCCTGCGAGAGATTGTGTGTGGGTGCGCGTGCGTGCTTGCGCGCGCGCGCGTGTGTAAAGAGTTCAGTCTTTAAAACTATTTTTTTTTGCCCATCAGTTATTTAATGACGCTGCTTTAACGGCTGCAGCTGTGAGAGACCTGTTATGTAGTGAAATACTACGGCTTCAGCGGATGTAAATCCCTTTGCCACCAGGCCCAGAGTGGTTCTGAGGTTAGAAATTAGGGAATCAGTAGTGACAAGAAAAGCAGAGCTTCTTTCAAGTGTTCCCACTTTTCTACAAAACAGCAGATGACGCACACACGGCCACGGTGTGCCAGCGCGGTATATGGCAACACCTGTCCATAAAACTGACTTCGTAATTGATTGCTAAGGTATAGGTAACCCTGAAGAAGTTCTCGGCAGGTAGACAAACATAAACCCAGGAGGCTGCAACGGTCATAACGCGAGCTGTGGGGGGTCTACGAGATGGACGTCGTCATCTGGTCGCAAACATTGACCAGGGTCTCTGCGTCTCTTCTGATCCGTGTAAAGTTTTGTGTATCTGGTCAGGATGAACCATTCGCAGTATGATGGTGTACACACACATTTGTCCTATGTTTATAGACCACTAACAAAGGAACAAACAAAAAACTAGTTCACTTTCACTCAGTCACTCACTCCATGGAACAGAGTCTTCTTGAGAAGTTGTAACTAGTAGGTATTTAGCTAAGAAAAAATACCCCCCATTCGACGGAAATAGAACTCTCTCTTCCTATTTATTTACGATCCATTTTTATAGTGTCCTCGCATCTACATCTAGGTTTTCCAAGTAGCCTATTTCCTTCGTGTTTTGCATCCAATTTCCTGGAATCATTTCTCGTATGTCTCATGCGTGCTACATGCTCCGCCCATCTTGTGAAATAAAGTGCACCGAGTATAATTCTCGTATTATGTGACCTACTAGGAAATCTCTCCAAAGTAATTAATTTCTGATAATCAGTTACACTGTCCAGATCAACTATCAACAGAACGTTTGTCCTGCAATGTAAATTACTTATTGCCCAACGTGTTTCGACCTCCTTTAATGCCAACTTCAGAGGCATGTGAAAATATTATTAGAAGCTGGTTTCTACAATGTTTATAGTGCTTATGCAGTCAAATTTTCAAGTTGTAGCAGTAAACTGGGGCGCTTAGGTAGGTCCATGAAGACCTAAGGCAGAAAGTCTCCAAAGCAGTGATTTCTGCAGCACAGCATTTTTCCAACCTCTCCCAATCGTACAGTGATGCTGTTACAGCTGTGCTTTAGTTTAGCGCTGAATTACAGCGAAAGACCAAACCACAACAGAAAACGTTTTCTTTCGTTGATATTTTATGATACGCCATTTCTTTAAAAAATGTCACACACACGTGGTATTCATAATTTTTGCATAAGGAGACAGAATAGCCTTCAGTTATACACACAAAAATTTATTTTAAAATTATAGCGACTTCTAACGGAATTGGCGGTGCGAGAATCGAATCTCGACGGGGCGAGATTTACCACACCCGTTCTGACCGGCCCTGGGGCCCACTCAGCCTCCTGTACAATGGGTACCACGTCTCTTTCCCGGGGGTAACGCGCCCGGGGCGTGACGACCGCGCACCTCCATCTAGCGCCGAGGTTAAAGAAAGAGTAGAGCTTTATTTCTACTCCCCGCCTGGTCCTTCATGGCCTGTTCTAGGTTGAACCTTACCTTTCAATTTGTTATCTTTTATCCTCCAGTCTTCGGCTCTGTCTTCTAAAGGTCAATTTGCGAAGGAGCGTCCTTACCAAAATTGTTTACATGTTTCTCTTTTCTGCTGTCCGAGCTGCATGATTAACTGTAGAATCACAGTTCATCCATTAAGTATAAACTATTTTACAGGGTTCTGTGGTCGTATGAATCGTGGTAGGTCTGTAAGCTACCACTACGACAAAGAAATGACGTAAGGTCGTTAATTTTACTCGTCATTTCTTCAAATATCTGTTGTTTTGGGAAAAGAACACAAAAGTGCAAATTCGGTTGCATATTTCACGATACGAATGTGTAATAAAGGGAGACTGTTATATACGGCGAAAGGAGCGGAGAAAATTTTTCGTAGCCTATTTGAAAATACAACTCAGACACTTACTTGATGTGCCTGAGTAAACCCACGATACAATCCGGTGTTACGATCATCTTTATGACTTTTTACGCTACAAATTAACTGCGGACGTGGTAAAGACGTGCTGCTGTGAGGTATGTGGTGACTGAGGCTGATGTTTGTAGCTACCATAATACCGAGGGCTGTGAGATGAGAAGGTTGATTTCTCCTCTCGTCCGAGACAATGGTCCATTCCTCTTACTTCGTATTACCCTGTCGGATATAGGCAACCAGCTGTGCAATTTATTAAGCCCTTTGATTGTGACCAGCAGGAATACGGTCCCCTCCCCCGCGCCTTTCTCACAAACTGTGATTTTGTTGATAGTGGTGGCTGGAGGTGACATTTTGTGTCCGCTTGAAATATGCGTTGTACTTTCTCATACACTGATGGAATGCCCTGTGAGTAAGCAGTCGCTGCGGGATAGGAACTTCAGATTTTATCCGGCTGGGATTATTCTAAGTACGACTTTTGTTGTTTGGAGCTTATTCTTATCTTCGATATTTGTCTATGTGCAGGGGTATTTGCAGAAGGAATTAACACTCTGCAGAAGAGAACATAAAATGCAGGAGATGTTGCAGACAATAGAAATTCTTCTAGCCTCCATCCGTTCCTATAATAATCAAATTGGGTGTAGGCAGTCAAAATCCGATTACAGTCGATATGGTCCTCTTTATCTGCATATAGAATGAAACTGGAAGTTCTACTACTACTACTACTCTTACTACTACCACCACCACCACTACTTACTACTACAACCACTGCTATACTACTACTATTATTATTACTACTACTACCACTATTACTACTACTACTACTACTACTACTACTACTACTACAACCTCTCCACTAATAATAATAATAATACGTTGCATCAGCCCGATGTCGGGTCTTGGCTTCTTTTTTCAGGTTTCGAGCCATGTGACGTATTACGGAGCGAGGTTATCAGCCTGTCGCCCAACCCCAAACCTGTAGGACCAGGTCTTCATATCAATGACCCCCGGAAACGGGGTGGGCGTAGGGTAGCTTGGGAGCGCCACTTCCCGTACTCGGAATAATTGTGAATCTCTGAGTCGAAAACTGAAAATTAGCCCTTGAAATTCATGCAGTAATTACATCTGCTGTCGCAATTCCGGTAAAACGAACAGAACTTGACGCCTGCACTTTTCAACCATTATCTGATGAACTCCACCATAAAGGACTACAGACACTCACCCACCCGCCCACTCACACACTGATCTGAAATTATCTGTTGGAAGTTATATGAATTAATGTATTATACAGACCTGTGACATATTCAAGATTATATCCTTCACGGAATTTCATTGTTCGCAAATTTTAACAGGTTTATTGTTGGGATGGTATTGTAACAAATCATATCATGAACTCTTATCACCCCATCAGCATTTCAAATAGGCTAGAAAATGCACGCGCGGTATAAGGATTCTGTCATTTATGCTGTCATATTTCCTCTTAGATTTTCAGCCCATGTGCCCCAAATCTGAAGTGGTCGAAAGATAGTGGAAGGACCTCTGGTATAAAACTTGGTCAAAACCAGTTCAACGGTCAGAAGTTAGGAGATGACTCAATATAAAAAATGATTTTGATTGTTTAGAGAACAGCAGAACGTATACTAAAACGCACATTGGACATAACAGGAGTACATGTTTGTTGCTGTTTGCCTGCGACTAAACTGCGACACATTTTTTTTTTTTGCGCAAGTAAAGATTTTAGTGAGCTGCGTCTGGAATGGCGTGCATGCGTGTACGCAGGCCTCAGTGTAACAAGACCGTTGATTCTGTCCGATTGTAATCATCACTGGAGTGTGTCGAAATATGTTAGTAAGGCTCCAGCATTAAATGTTACGACAGTTTGTTTAGTTCTTTTTGAGAATTTAAATGATTACAAGATAATACATTTGGGGGGGGGTTGCAGATTTTGGTTTCGAAAGTGAGTAGGGCACTTCTTCGTATTCGGTAGGCTGTGGTTGCAGATATCGGATCGGCAACAGACTAACCCGACTGAAAATTTTCTTTAGTTTTACTCAGTCGCTCCGGGGAAGAGCCTGCTATAAGGTCTACCTCCAATTAGACTATGACCTCTTGCAGCGTTGCAGTTCGTTCTATTACTCGACGCTGTGCAGTAGTCTGATAGCGTAGATAAATAAAAATAAACATATAAAATACGTTGTGTTGTAACTGTGTGTCTGTTCGTCCATCTCTTCGCATGTAAATTCTCGAGTGCTGCTGAGCGAGTTCTCATTAATGTTTTTATTGGCGAGTCTTACTGCTTTATTCGACCTGCTACAATTTTGGTTTTCTTCGGACAAAAATAACGGACAGCAGTAACGGACAGTTTCCGTGGTGTCTGAGAGAGAATATAAACGGTAGGTGATGACAATAGGAACTTACTTGGACTTGACAAGAAACACGAGGTGGACAATTTCGAATATTACTTATTAAGGAACTGCGTGATTTGTGCAGGTCACCTGATGTTGAATAGGGTGTTGAAATGAAGATTGTTACGACGGGCCAGATATGTACAACGCATGTGGGAAACCGGCTGTAGACATACAAAGATAATAATGTGTTTTGCTAGGAAAATATCTTGGAACGTGGTCACTTTGTAAACAGAGGAAGCAGGAGGGTAATATTAAAAAGTACCTTGGAGAGGTTTCAATTCTTGGACCATTTCACAGGAGCCACCCTCTGTGTTCTCAACTCCAATTGTTCCATCTTGTTACAGAGATCGGTAGAGGCGAGAGCTGGTCAGGACGGGCATGTTGCCCTCTGCCCCAGTCCGAGAAATGCCAGCACGCGTGTGTTACTGCTACCACGAGACAGGACTTGGTTCAGAGCTGTCGCCAGAGCGATGAATTGGCGTTCTTCACCTGTCTAGATCGACAAGAGGTGAGTCACTGGTTACTGGCCGCATATTAATATGTAAGCAGATATAACTACAATAATTCGCTGCATAACGGCGTTTATGTCAACGACGGACCGCATGTACGACAGTGATAAGAAGTTTTGGAAACTCGAGATAAGCTGATTGTGGAGGAAAATTACTGGTCAGAGGAAATATTCAATATGGATGAAACCTCCACTCCGTTTTCACTGCCCAACGGTCCCGTACTGCATTCCCGACAGCCCGCCATTGGCCTTTATGCTGAACCAGATGAATCCAGTCCACATTCTTTCACCCTATTACTTTAAGATCCATTTTAATAATATCCTCTTCTGCGGTTTGATCTTCCAGGCACGTCATTCGCTTCAGGTATACGGGACCGAAATTTTACGTGGATTTATGATCCCTGCGATGCCCCCCTTCCCATCCCATCCCGCGCTCCTTAATCGCATAAAGTTAAGGGACTGAAAACGCGAAGGTTATGTGACCTCTTGTGGCGCTTGACATGAAGTCACCAAGCTGCCTGGAAATCGTTCAGATGGTTCGAAAGACAC
>JGI20166J26741_11650918_pt1 | contig 11238 bp, 7 predicted proteins | sample TergutCu122P5_FD_26741 | JGI IMG/M metagenome (IMG submission 26741) | reverse complement strand
AAGCCTATCAGCATGTAGGCAACATGATGATGTGGTGACAAAGCAAGAAACTCTGTTTCTGGAATGATGCTTCTCACCTCCTGATATAATCCTGCAGATAGAGGTCATTGTTAAGTATGCAAATAATCTTTCAGGTTTGTTTCATAACTATAAGTTGCTATGTTGTTACTGTATTCTGAAATTATTACTCCAGAAACAGAAATGTTTTCACAAGTCAATTCCAAAGGCATATTCCACTCACAATTACTTAGTTTCTGGACCTTATCCATTGCACAATATTGCCTACAGAACATGAATTCTCAAAAATTGGATCCGTTTACATTCCAGAATAGAAAGTTTGGGAGGTAACTTCTCATACTCCAGAATGGTATGTTCTGTTCAATATACTAGGTGTTGGACAGGATCCAAAAGCTGTGTAAACACAATGCAAGATTTGAGGTTCTCACAATGGTGTTGCTGAAGATTTAAGTCTTCTGAGATATGACAGTGTGTCACCTTGAACTGCTTGACCCTGAAGCTACTTCAGAAAGTTGGAAACTACACACCAAACAAAACAGCATCATGTTCAAGTTATTAGGTTTTCAATATGTTCCTGCAGCAAGTAGATATTTCTATTGGCTTCAATTTGATATCCAAATGAACATGAATTTGCAAAGGACTTTGATTACATTTGCTAAAATTCCTATGAAATTTGGAGACAAGAATTATTCTTTGCATCTCTACTGGGCATAAGAATTTGCTGCTTAGATTAATTTTGAAACTTTTGTTAAATGTATTTCAGTTGTAGAACTGAACAAACTGCACACAGGTTTTGCTTCTCAGTATGAAGTCAGAAGAGTAAAGTGAGTACAGTGACTGTGCTATAAGTTGGATGATTGAGATATTGTGGTCCAATTACCAGAAAGGAGCTACAAATTCTTGTTTGCTCCAAAAAGCCCAGACTGGCTCTGGGGCTGACCCAGCCTCCTACTCAACTTGCATTGAGAGTAAAGTGGGCAGCCATGAGGGTGACCATTCATCTCTGTCTATAGCCAAGGTTAAAAACAGAAAATGTACCTTCACCCCCCACTCCCCTCATATGCCTTCATAGCATGCACAGGAACAACCTTACCAGTACTCTGTTACTCAGCTTGTCATCGATTATATAATGACAACACATACAATTTTTAACCGCTGACTGAAATGAAATAGATGGAAGCAGTATTAGACTCTTTCAGGAACCTAAGTAAATTACATCCCCGCACATAAATTTTATACAGTATGGAATGTGGTCACTTCTCATTACATCATTCCAGTGCCACAGTACACAAATGAAATGCTGACCTGAAATTTGTTATGGTCAACGTATTTACCTGCTGTAGTGACTTAATATGGCACACCTGTAAATTTCCACCAAGAACATGTAACTTTTGTGTACCTTAACAAAGGAATTAATTACTGTTTAACAAAACTATTGTAATTATATACTTATTCTGACACTAGTTGTGTTTGATGGTAATTAATTCCTTCATAATTGCAATCAACACAATGGGATGACAAACAAACAATTTGTGTACCTTGATGTAGAACAAAGTCACTCCCCAGTGCATGAACATCAAGGAGCTGGCCTTGCTGTAACTGAAGTTGTATTGTCTCATGGTTTTCTGTGAAGTGGACCATAGGGAAAAACGCTGCAAGAACACAGTGCATTTATTAGAATGATCATGAAGAGTGGATTATAAGGAAAAAATGGGAAAATCAAAGTACTTCTAAGAAACATGTAGCAAAATCCTCACAAATGAGATTTACTATATTTCTGTACAGAACCGTTTCATTTAAATTATAGTAAATTTAATACAGGTGGACATAATATAAGAACTTGGTCTGTACATTATACCACCTAAATATTAAACACAAGAGCAGACTGGTTATATTAAATCTACTAGCTAAACATATGTTTTTAATATTTATGTAACACATCTATATATCTGTTTACTTCTAACCGGCTACCAGCCATGACCTCTACATCACAGTACACTTAAAAAAAAAAGTTTCTGACCAAAATCACAAAGCCTGCTGTCCCATGATGGCGCTATGACAGCATAGTAGATTTTCCTTGAACAGCATTCATGAAGTCTACATTTCTCCTGCACGCCTATTACTGCGTCATTACTGTTATTTTACTTCATTTTTGTGAATAATTTATCAATTAAATACAGGTCCTCCTCAAAGCCGATGCGATGGGGAGGAAGCCGGTACAAATTACCGGGGGCGGGCGACTTAGTTGGAAGCCCGAAGGCCGACAATGTTGCGTTTGTTTTTGTCTTTCTTGGTAGTCTCATTATTTGTCGACTGTACAAATTAACCCTTTTCGACCAAGCCCAAGTCACTCTGCACTGAGAGACAGTCTTTCCGATTTAGTGTAAATATTTCAGTGGCACCGCCCTTGCTGGGGGGCCCGGAAAATTTTTTGACCCGGGCCCGAACCCGCTCGCGGCGGGACTGATTCTCTATAAACGAAATTAGTCAGATACGGCCTCCGGATTTCGCATCCTTGGCTCCAACTTCACAAGGTCGCGCATCCGCCATGTTGTTACAATTATATGCAGGAAATCTGGAAGTACGGCATTGGGGTAAACTCCAATAGCATATAGTCCATACGACCGTTGGAGCCGGGGGCCAAATAGTTGTATCAGCTTACCACATTTTTCCTTCGAGTCAAGTAATAAGCCGTCCCTGAAATATGAGTTGTTTGCGAGGGTTTCTCGCACGGAGTGCTGCTCACTACTGCGGTGTGTCGGAACTATGAACGAAAAGAGTGCGAGATGGCCAGTCTCTTCGGCACTGCCGCTGTTACCTATGCTGCTTGTGCTGCTGGTCGTCTCGCACGAACTAGCTGCGAAAAAAAGAAACAAATAACTACGTAATGTCGAGTGGCAGGGTCAGTTGGAACTGTAAGAGTGAAACTGGTCGCAGCCGATTTCCAGGCCTCATCCTACTCATGCTTGGAATAACTAAGTAAAACGACGAAGGTTACGGCCTTTTCACACCTCTTCTGCCCTGAAGATAGACACAGCAGCGTCCTGCGATGCAGGGGTATCCATATGACAGGTGTATGAAAGAGAGAACGTGTTTTCATTAATAAATAATCCAAGCCTTTTCCAATTTTCTGTCGTAGTTCATCTTTCCCACTTGGGACAAAAACCTGTTCTTATCTAGAAATTTTAGGACAGAATCTTGTCGTTTCATCAAAGTCCGTTCTACCAGAGCAGAGTTCAGGGGACATATATGCCGACATTGTTCAGTTAACGGATGGTCACGCACTTTTTCACGACGCACGAAGGAGTAACTTACTCCGGCTTTGATATGACATGTTATATGATATGATATGCTTATTAACTGCAATTGGGTTGACACCCGGTGGCAGTAGTACAGTACACATTTACACACAGACAGTACATAGAACAGCACAATTAACAACTTTGGTTGGAAGGCTTTCTGGGATTCGAGCCCAGAGTAGTCAAACTAAATAACGCTGAACTAGCCGCGTAAAAATTATCGCCGAATTGGGAAGCCGTTAATATAGGTCCATCATTATTGGCGCGTTCTATTTGTATGCACTTGATCCTCATACTGATTTCCATGGTGCAAAGCCTTTTTGATAACTTGATAGTCGTACAGCTGATCAAGAAATTCCTCGTCTATTAAGTACTCCAGCTAGTCTTCAGCCTCACTCATATAATTCAAACCATATCCTCACACGCTGTGATCTTTAACGGAGCCTCTGATCCACTCTTACTTCTTTCCATTTTCTTCCATTCAGTTAATCCAATTATAATTTTATACGCATCTCCTGTCTTCTGCATACGTGCTGCATATCCGAGCACCTTATCTTCTTTATTTGTCACCCTAATCGTATTTGATTTGAAGTACAAAAAAATAAATTTGGATGAAATTTTAGTCTGATGTGCAAATTTTGGTTTACGTACATAACGCAGATTTGCATGCACTTTTTCTTCATTAGAATTCATCCGCTAAGTATTAGGAAAGTCAAATTTATCGCGTTCACTGGCCCCCTGTCAAGAAGGCATGGAGTTTCCTCAGATGTGAGAGTAACCTCTAGCGCATGGAAAGAGCAGTGATGGACGTCTGATAAGGAGTGGTCCTCCAGTTTGGGGTTGGAATGTAGCTAACGATCCCTTTCCGTAAAATAAACTGTCATAGTAGGCCGATGTTACACAGAGCCTCAAATTAAGATCGATTCTTTGGAGCGAACGGATCGATCAAAGCAAGTGTTGTCCAGTGGCGAGCACCTGTGAACACCTTCGAATTCTGTGTAAGACAACAGACATCTTGATTGTCTGAGGGACTGTCCGCTTCTAAACAAGGGCCCTGTTCTATGGGGTAAATTATTTTGTAACTTCCTTCGTACTTTTTTGGTGAAGAGGTGCATTTGAAAGTATCTCTCTAGGTAAGATGGTTTACCACCTTTAAGTTTTAGTACACGCTGTTGTATTAATTGAACCAATCACAAAACACCCATCAATAAAATTCATAACACATTAACACAATAAAAAACCAACAAAGTACACAGACTGTAGGCAGACATCCCTAAGTGTCTTTAATTAATCTGCTACATGTTTCGGCCCAGATGGGCCTTTATCCAGGAGATTCGGACGGTAAGAAGTGTTTAAAGCGTCAGGAACACATACCTGTCTTTGTACACTTCTTATTTTACTACTTGAAGCCGAAACAGGTAGATGATCGATTAAAGACCCGGATGGTGGTGTTTCCATTCAGTGTTTTTTTTTAATTTTACGACTGAGTGAGTAAATGCACAGTAACATGCAACGCTATACGACAATAATACACTTCCTCGTCTTTGCACAGTCGGCAAAAGATGTTTTGATTTCTTCGATCATCTTCAGAGGCCTGAAACATCTAGCATTTCCCACTCAGGTTTTACGTAGAGTTGTTGTCTTTTAACTCAATGATTTCGATTGAAAAACCTCAGCACGCAGTGAAACAAGTGTGCAGCCGCTACAGATGAGCTAGTGTACCGAAACATATTATGGCCATTAGAGAATTAAATTTGTTATTATTTGGACTGCTGTCTAACGACTGTTTTTTTTTCATGTCTGCATTATACGAGTAATATCAGAATATATCCATGTACAGGCCTAAAGATACGAGGGGGTGCTGATAAGTCCATACCCGAACAGGAAGGAAACAAGCTACAGCGACCACACTCGGGATTTATTCAACATACTCCCCACGAAACTCAATACACTTCTTAGTCCGTTGGTCTAACTTTTGCAAGCCACTCAACAAAAATTTCAGAAAGTTGTCCGTCCAACCAGGTCTCCGCGGCATCAATGACCTCTGCGTCGGACGAAAAATGGCGAACTTTCAATTGTTTTTTCAGTCCAGAGAACAGGTGGTAATCCGATGGGGCCAGATCCGGAGAATAGGGTAGGTGATCAAGACATTGGAAGACCAGGTAGGCCAGTTTCTTCTGGGTTGCAAGTGCCCGGTGAGCCGGGGCATTGTCGTGCAAGAACAATACCCCCTTGGTGACCTTCCCGCGGAGGTTTTCCTTCAAAATATCCTTAAATTGCACCAGCATAGATGAGTAATACTCCGCATTGATATTTTGACCATTTGGAAGACAATCAATGAGAAGGATGCCGTCTTGATCCCAAAAACTCGAGACAAGAACTTTTCCAGCGGATTTTTGCACTCGGAATTTTTTGGGGCGGGGTGAGCGGCTATGCCGCCACTCCATTGATTGTTGCTTTGTCTCCGGGTCATAGCGATATAACTAGTTTTCGTCCATGTTCACCAATCGCGACAAGAAATCAATTGGATCGCGCCGAAAAAATTGCAAAAGCTGCTCAGACGACTCGCACCGTTGACGTTTTTGATCCGCGTTCAGGCATTTCGGGACCCACTTCGCGGAGAGCTTCCGCATGTCCAAATCTTCATGAATGGTGAACCCAGCCCGCTCACGTGAGATGCCCAGTTGCTCAGCTATTGATTTAGCCGAAATTCGGCGGTCTTACAAGATTAACTCGTGAATTTGATCAATAACCTCCGGGGTGGTCACTGTTTTGGGTCGTCCAGGACGAGGTGCATCACAGGTGGAAAAATCACCACGTTTAAACTGGGCCACCCAGTTTTTGACGGTGGCATACTATGGTGCATGCTTCCCTAACGTTTCTATCAGAATGGCGTGAATTTCCTTCGGCGCCTTGTCTTGCAGGAAAAAAAAACTTGATGACAGCTCGCGTCTCGATGTTGTTGAAATGGTGCGCGTCGCCTAACACACTTCCTTTCAGCATCTGTAACTAGAGAATACTTGCAATTCGGCACATGAATAGACCTATCTTTCCAACGACACTATCGATTCCGTCCTATGGCATCGGGAAGAAATCGGGCTAAGGACTTATCAGCACACCCTCGTACGTTTTGAAATTATCTGCGTTTGAAACGCTCGTCTTGTAAATGCACGGATTAGGCCCTTTAGACTCATTCGAAAAAGAATTACCGGTAGTTCTTTGACAATTGATCTTGGACAGATAGTAGGTTTCCGGAATAAGGTTCTGTCCTTACCAACAAAGGACAAAACATAAAAATTCGAAGAGGATCCATGCTTCGCGGAGGTTTAGAATTTGCCATATGGTGCGCGGGAAGGTAGAAACTAGCATCACCATTTCTTTTACGTAACCATATAAAACTGGCGCATGCGTTCAACGCTAAGTTCTCCGTCAGAGTTATAGAAATACAGCACTACGTTATGGCGGGCAGACAAAGATGAAATTATCATCGGTTTTTTGTAAACAGAAGCGTATCGTAATTGCTTGCGATATTACGCTTGCCCCACCTTGAAGAAGAAACTGTAATTTCTACCTCGTTAGGGCGTGCCTGCCACAACCAACAATGGGTGTGAGATCTCTTCCTGCATTCGCTCGAGGCATCTCGTATGCATTCTCGTCAAGCAAACTGCCGCGCAAATCAGGCGGAAGATGACGAAAGCCACAAAATTGTCGTCCGGACTAAATTTGACCCACCTAACGAACAGGCATTACAGGGAATTCTGCACAGAAGGAACAAGGTAACTGTATAACGGATGGGTCATATGTGTCAGCTCAGTCCTAAATTGCCTAAATTGGGTGTTAGTAGTCTACGTTAAATGTTACTTGAATTTCTTTTTCGTCCAAATCGATTCAATATACACATAACGGACTGCGGTGTGATGCCGTTAATGTTTTCCTGACGACAGAGACGACAGGTTCTTCTGAAACGTCAGTATACATTCACCAGACCACACGGCGTTACAACCCATAAGACGGGTATCTTTATAGTCACCACCGTAGGAGCTCCAAACATTCCACGATCTGTTTTAATTACCATTGTACGCAAAAATCAAACAAGACTGTTGCAGTAGAAAAGCAAATAAGTATTACACACTCTGAGTATGTATTAGTAACCTTAGGTATCCAGCATGCAACGCGCATGCGCCATATTATATTGTCATCTGTAGCCTGTCTGACTCTGCTATACTTCTCCACATTATTTCACAAATGGCACGATATTCAAAAAAAGTTCCTAAGCACAAAATGTGTGTTTTGACTGTCTCTACATCTTGGTCTATGAGATATTTCTCATTATACGAAGAACTTAGCGATACATGATCAAAAACGTACATTGGTCTTCACGTAAAGTACCCGTTATTCTTGCCAGATTTTAAAGAAACTTGTATATCCTCGACAGCTTTTTGAAAAATACTCAAATACCAAAATTCATGGAAGTCCGTTTAGTGGGAGCCCAGCTGTTGCATCCGGACAGACGGATGGACAGACAGACAGACACGAAGAAGCTAGTAGTCGCTTTTCGCAATCTTGCGAAAGCGCCTAAAAATAAATTTTGTAAAAGGAAACCTTTCTTACCAAAAGTAGTTCCGTAGTATATCATGTATCAATGATTCTCAAACTTTTACTCGAAGCTAGAGTAACTCCCGTCAACATATCAACTCGACAAGCAAACTTAGTGGAAGAAAAACTGTTTATTTTAGTCACAACGTCACCAAGTATAGCACTGTAGCACATTCAGGGGTCGAGGCATCCAAAAGAAAAGATTATTCTTTGGCATTTCGACCCTTTCATGATGAGGACACCACGTTCCCCCGAAACGTCTGACAGAGCGTCATACCCCAGAAGAACGGAATGCTTGGTTACGGAGTTTCTACAGTACGGTTACACGTTAATTTTGTATTAGATTTTAGATTCACTCCGTTGTGCCTCTGTTACCATAGCATGGCGTGTCCTCAGTTTGCGCACGGAGGAACGGCCTCCAGATACGCAGGGTGACAAGGAATATATTGAATAAGCAGTCGCGGATATCCGACAAGGGTTCAGCTTTGGTGTTGGTCGAAGTGCTAACACTCCTCACCTCAAAAACGTAGCATGTTACGAAATTATTTTGCATGGCGTCGAACATGGGGCTCCGGATAGCAGCAGGTGGTGGGCGCTTGTGAATGCGGTAATGAATCTTTGTATTCCATAAAATGCGGGGAATTTCTTAACTAGCTGGGGAACTGTTAGCTTCTCAGGAAGGAATGTGCTCAATGCAGTTAATTAGTTATATAGTTAGTTACAGCATAACCCATTGCGCTATCAGAACTATTCAGTTCATAAAAAGATACTAACACAACTGATGTACTGTCAAAACTGAAGTTTTTAAGCAAATCAGTTGTTATTGACTGTTAATTTTCTATCAACTGTAGGTATATAATTTTCTCACTGTCTGCCAATATGCGCCTGAAAAGTGGAAATGCGGATAAACTGCGCATTTCCCCCTCCACGGGCATTTTGCACTTCAGAGGAGACAGACGTGTTAGCAGCATAAAGTAAAGTAAAGTAAATTAAGAAAACTTCCGATAACATAGAAGGAACACCGAGCCACATAAAACGTAAGAACTCGCCCGAATAACGCACTTGTGTATACATGCGTATATCGAGAAGTACAAACAAAGATTGATTTACTGTGTGCTGTATTAAAAGTGATTAGGTATAGTTCCAAAACATTTTCTCAGCTAATAAATTTGCCATCTTATGTTCTGAAGGCCTATTACGTTACGCTTGTTAAACTGTGCTATTGAAACTATGCGGTTGATAGAGCGTCGAAAATACTCTCCTCGACGGCCGCATGCGGCCCGCTAGAAGCATGTTGATGAACCCTGCATTAGGCTATAATGCCGGGATAGCTCAGACGGTATAACGACTCGCCACGGGCTGGACGGTCCGAAAATCGAATCCTCAACGCAACCCCCCGGCCGCTGGGTTGGGTGGGCCCAGGGCCGTTCTGGAAGGGTGGGGAAAATTTCGCCCCCACTCCAACTTAGCTCCGAGGTTAAAGAAAGAGTACAGCTATACCTCTATTCCTCTTCTGGACTTTCACAGCCTGTAGTAATGTGAACTTTACCTTTTACTTTCAAAGGTAAAGGTAAAGTTCACCCTAGAACAGACCACGAAGGCCCAGAGGGGGAGTAGAGGTATAGCCCCAGTGTTTCTTTAAACTCAAAGCTAGATGGGGTGGGTGGTCAACGCCAGGCCCCCGGCCGATTTGGACGGGTGCGAAAAATCTCGCCCCCCACCGGGATTCGATCCCCGGACCGTCCACCCCGTAGCGAGTCGCTATACCGACTGAGAGAACCCGGCCCTAGCTTTTTGCCTTTACATTAGACAATGGAGCATGTCCATAAACGTAAGGAATTTAGTAGAGATATACTATCGTCACAACCTTATAGAATAAGAGTTTGTCGGTTTCTTTAGCAGTCTGATCCTTAGACAACAATTCCAAATTCAACCAATCATCGCCCGCACCATATCCTACACAACTGCGTCCGTAAAGGTTCCGGGCATTCGTCTTGGACTGCTTGACCCTCAAATATGGGACCGATAGGTTGTCCTGAAACGTCGGTAACTAACTGCCGATCTACGTTGCGTAACATTCCAGAACAGCGAAGATCTCAATTCAGATATTCACCTTACAGTTCTTAAATGCACAATCGAAAAGAGGTTAAAGTTTCTGCGCAGTGTAGATTACCAGCTTCGCCAACAATAAATAGACTCAGAAGCGAAAAGTACAGCCTCATTAGTTCCGTCTTTTAGACAGAGATGATTTGTCGCATTCCCAGAATTCCTTTACACATGCATTAAGATGTTGTTAGATTGGAAATACTGACATCTTTCAAGGAACGCATAAATCCTGATCTGGCTGTGTTCGATTGACCTTTCATATACACACAAAATTTGCCGAAATTTACAGAATCACAGCATGAAATGTGCCCAAAGCACAACTATGTTGTTAAACGCGTGGATTTGTAAATACACAAAGTACGCACGCAAAATATTTGGCCTTGGTTCGCATTTACGGTCGTCCTTCGTATGACGTCACATGTTGTGTCAGAGAATGGGTGTGTTGAGATGTTAACAAGAAACGTACAAAGCGAATGTGGTTTGAATCAGTAATGCCTAAATGTATCCACTGTAGCAATAATACATTCCCACCTCAAAGACGCCCGTGTAAAGTTATTACGCATTCCTTTTTAAGAAATGAGTACATGAACACATAATAGGGATATTCGTCACCGTGTCTGAAGTCGAGAATCTCATCCTTACACAAAATTTACAGTATGTAAATTGTGTTAAATTTTTACGCAGCCTATAAATACAGGTACTCCACGTTCTGTTTAGGTAGGTTGCTTTGTCTCTACTCTCAGTTTTAAAATATATAAATTTATATGAAGGTGTTGGATTTTTTTTTCTTTGTACAGGTGAGGTCCCACTGGGAGAAATGAAACTGTTACGCAGAAACCTATTACATATTGTTGTATATCAAGCCTGATGATAACACATTTGGGTCGAAAAATTTAATTAACTGAAAAATAAAATACTGTTTTGTTTTTCAGTAAGTATAGATGTGTTACACTGTTATGTTCTAATTTGTTGACACAGAACGAAATAATTATATGTGCAATAGACGAACATCAAGTGAGAAGGTGTAATTAAAATCGCCAATGAATGTTTGTCTGATACACAACCTTGTATTAACTCTTGTTAATAATTCCGGTTCTCAGACAGAGCGAGGATACAGATGTTCAAGTGGTTTTACCTATCACCTGTCAACAAGTTAAACAAAACGAACACCGCACAGTGCCAGTCTCATGTTTCAGTGCCCCCCCCCCCCCCCCCCCCC
>JGI20166J26741_11650696_pt1 | contig 11239 bp, 13 predicted proteins | sample TergutCu122P5_FD_26741 | JGI IMG/M metagenome (IMG submission 26741) | reverse complement strand
TAAATATTTTATATATTTTAATGAAATCAACACGCTAGACTAATATAGTGTTGAGTAAAAAGTGCATGTGTTGGTGTTTTATCCATTATTGAATTGAAAATTGCACGGTGAAACAATGAAAAGCATGAAGTAATTTTTATGTCACTTTTTGTAGCAGGAAATTTCAATTCTTTGGTTATAAATAATTTTGGTTTTCTGTTTGAGGTTTCCACTGTAGTGAAGATTCATTCTGTGGTCTGCCGCACTATACTATGTAGCACAGATCATCTAGTATCCATGTAGTCTTATTAGTTGTTATTGGCACAGATTACATTATTAGCATGGTTATTAGTGTTTTGGTGCACTTTCAACCCAGGTAAAGTGTTCTGTCAATAGATGGCAGTATTACGAGATGTAAGGTTTATAAAATTTCCAAAGAGTAAGCTGACTTGCACAACTGTAGTTCCACCGTGCTCCCAGTGATAGATCGCAGTGTGGAATACTGGTGTGAAATGTCGAAGTATAAATAATACGTGTGTGCAGTTTCATGCTGTGGTAGGCGTTTAAACCGTAACATACAGCTGTCTTTCTTTTGTATATCATGTGTCTGCTGCAAAAATATGGCATGTAAATGAATATAGGTGAAAATAATAATGCCAACGTTTCGTGAGATTGAAGGGACCTTGTTAAGTAGCACCTGAAGTTAAAATGACAGAATTAGCACAGTCACTCAGAAATAGAGTTTATTATGCTGCACGAGATGGAATGGCTATTACACTGTTTGCGCTACTGGCTGACAAGAGTGGTGAAGAAGTGCATGAACTGCTTAATCAGGTAAAGGTGTAAGTTACCATTACTCTCTATTGCAGAATGAAAATTTTGGCCAAGAGTTTATTGCAGTGACACGCATATTTATAAATATTCGTTGTGACGTGACGGTGTTAGGGAGTTGTGACTAACTGATTTAGAAAACATTTATTTTGAAAGAGGCTGTTCTTGATCTGTTCAGAAACGCAGCACGTGTGGAACAACTTGTAGTTTGTACCCGATATATAATTTGATGTATGGCGTGCGAAATGTCATTGTGCTTGTGTGTCGCATAAGTGTTTAGAATTGCATCTCCATAGTCGTATTTGTTCAGAACATAATACACTTGAGAGTTGTACAGGGGTGCTGATAAGTCTTTTGCCCGACCAGGAAGGAAACAAGGTACAATGACAGAAGATTTTGATTTCCATATATCCTATTTATAATCATAATTGGAGGAATATTAGTACTATATATATAACAAGACTAGCATCAAATGAAATATTCTCACCATCAAACAAAATACATTGGGAAGTAGGTCGGACTAAGGACTTATCAGCACCCCTGTGTGTTTATCCTGAGATGATGCTGAATTTTTCTTTTAGGCGTGTCAGTAGATGAAGGCTGTAGTATTGGAAGTTGTGGGTTTTGTGCACCTTTGAGGTAGATTCCCACTGATAGTTGCACACAGCATGAGCTTTCTTCATCAGTCTCTATAATGAAACTATTTGCAGCAAGTGCAGGGCTTGTACAGAGTATGTGTGTGCATGCACCCTTATTATGCATATTAACTGACTCTGCCTACAGTATTATAAAAATTAAAAAAAAAAATACCACTTACAAACTACCTATTTGCAAAGTCGTTGGTTGGATTTGTGAAAAGTTGTTAAAAAACTGATACAAAATTGAGGTGTTTATGGTGGTGTGTGTTCAGAGTATGGCCTTCTAGTTTTAGATGTTGTGTACACCAGCATATGCTCTACATCTTCAGGGTTGAACCGTACAGATGAAGATGGTGTATTCCTCCAAATTTGCTCCCATTTCCCAGAAGACCTTAACATGTAGCTGTTGTAATGTACCATAAGTAAAACACAGATTATGCAGTGAAGAATCTCAGGCACATGAAAATAATGCCGTAATGAGTTGGCAATAATTTAATTTCATTATCAGCAGGTGATGGAGGAGGGTGGGCAGAGGTACACCCCTCTCATTGTGGCTGCAAGATATGGCCATGACAAAGTTGTGAAGATGCTTCTGTCTGAGTTCAAACCAGACCTGGAGCAGGAAGGAATGGTCAAATTTGATGGCTATGTTATAGAGGGAGCAAGTGCTTTATGGTGTGCTGCAGGTGAGATGTGTGAATGGGATTAATTTTATGGTTTGTGTTATGTTACCATGGAATCACCAAGCAGACAAGACTCGACATATTCTCCCTTGATTTAAGTGCAATCTCCAGACATTGGAATGCATGTTAGAAAATCTGTAAATATGTGGAGATATATTACTCAGAGATTATAAAATACTTTACATTAATTTCATGGTGTGGCAAAAGATTTCATTTAGTAGTTATGTCTGTAAAATGTAAAAGATAAAGTTCATCTTGTAACATGCCATGAAGGCACAGAAAGGGGGTAGAGGTATAGCCCTACTGTTTCTTTGCCCATGATGCAAGATGGGGTTGTGTGGCCAAGACCATTCCTTAGCTGCTCTACCACTGAGAAAGAGACCTGGTACCCATTATACAGGAGGCTGGGTCAGTGTTGGGGCTGGTCTTGACAGGTGCTGAAAATCTGCCCCCCATTGGGGTTTGAACCCCAAACTGTCCAGCCTGTAGTGAGTCATGATACTGACCACACTATCCTGGCTGTTAGTTCCCTTTGCAATGCTACAGTTATTTATCAGAGTTCTGTATGTGACAGAGAACATTTAATAGTCTGACTTCTTAATAGACACTTGAGCTGAAGTGCAGTGATTCATTGCTTGTTATGTGTTTGGAGTAATGTTTGCAGTAAAGAAAGCCTATGTAATGCACATGTGCATTAACTCTGATCAGTTTCAGATAACTAGTTTTGCCACTCACAACATTTCTTACTTGTCTGATGAGTTGGTTATTGATTTTGAATGGCTAGGCCTGTGGTTTTCCCTGAAAATGGTATTAAAACTTTACAAAGAATGACTGAATCTACAATCTACATGACTGAAATTGGACTGCAAGTTCCAGATTTTACAGTAGTATTTTAGAAAATACCAGGTGCCATCAGAAAATGTTGGTCACCTCGACAAGCTAACATCTGAAATATGTTGAAGCCTGTGAGTATGTTAGTTGAACTGATAATTCACCTGACTTTTTTCAGGAAGTGTGTGGTTTGAAACATGGCCAGTTAAAGCCACCCTAAGTTAGGTCTCTTATGTTTTTTTTAACTCTGCTGATGAGTTAATAGTGCTTACAGATATGCTACGGGCACGTCATGCGTATTTGTTATCATACCTCAGCCACTGTCAGAGGATGTCCTGGTGGATGCTGGCCTTCTGTGTGATAAAGGTGTCTTGCTGACATTCTGTATGCTAACCATCTTGTTGCATTCCATGCTCAGTAACGTTTGTAGTTATATTGTCTGATATTGGAACCTGAAGGGTCATCACAACCAACACAGAAGCCTACCACTGGACATAGTACTGAGCCAGTTCATCCATGTGCCAGTCTGATAGCATGTACTTGTGAGTTTTGTCATAATGCTATATTCCTGTCTCCTCTCTGTCTTCCACTTGGTCATCAGGGCTTCTGTACCAAATTTCAAGATGTATTTCTTGTCTCCCCATTTTATATTCAGTCAAACTCATTGTAACCTTTATTTCATCACCATAATAATATTAAGTGATCTGTGTACTCATAATTCAAAAAATTAATTGTTGTGCATTATCCAACTTTTTCAACTTTTTTCCTTCTTAGTATAGTATACAGAGTGTAGTATTTGAAAGCTCTGTATAAACTTTGGGGATGAGTTATGCATACTTGAATACTGGTTTGCAAATCTTCCATTTTGATTTACAACCCTGAGGGGATTTTAGAATGTATCAGCAGTCCAGTGAATTTACCAGAGGTGCTGAAAATATTTTCCATGAGATTCAGGACATGACTGTACATGTTTTACGATTGTCTGCCAAATATTCAGATATGCAGGGGGTGTTGCAGCCACTCACAATGCACTGCCTGCCGAAGAGTTTCTGTCATGAGCAGGAAATATGCTTGTAAGTGTCGCCATGTGTTGAAATCTAGAAGATGATAATCTGTATCCTGTTGTACAGGTACAACACCTGCTCATGCAGGACCCTCCGTATGGTTGTTTGCATAACATGTAACTCTGCCATTTTGATTCTCGTGCTCACACCAGAATTCTCATTGATATGGTCCAGGATATGCTCTTTGTAATCAGGTGTCTGAATGGATCTCCCATTTGAGAGTGAATTCTCTGCAGTTTTTATTACTCATAGATACTTTGTTCACAAGATTCCAGCAGTTGTCCATATCCAGAACAACATGAATCTAGACTGTGCCATCCCATCCTGTTTTTGAAAGTACATTCTACTATTATCCTGCCTTATACACCAAGGACGTTGCAAGTGGTTTCTTTCCTTCAGGTTTCTCCACAGGAACCTTGTATCCAGTTCCCTTCTTCCTCATATGTACCACATGACCCACACATTTCTTTCTTCTTTATATCATTGCCCTAGTAATTTTGGCAAGGATTTCACATTATGATGCTCTGCATTATGCAGTTTCTCCATCTTCTTTTTACTGTCTGTCTCTCAGATGCAGGTATCTTCTTGAGCACCCTGTTTTCATATACACCTATGTTTGTCCCTTATACAGATGTTCACTTCTTCCACCTGTGGGGAAAACAATGTTTCCTAGCAGGTCAAGGCAAAGTGTCTCTCTTGTGGTAGCCTAAAAAAAAAGTGTGCTGAGACAGAACAGTGATACCAACCATGTTTCAACAGTTGCACATACAAAAGTTTACTGTCACAAATGCTAAGTAATTTTCATTTTTGCTTCATTCATTTATATATCAGAATGAATCTCTAACACTGAAATACCAGCATCTCGTGGACATGGGTCAAAATCCAACCTTCTCTGTTGCCACAATCAGAGGCAGTATGATAAGGCACCATCTATGTATGTATGTGTATGTATGTGTCTGTGTTTGTGTTTTTGTATTCATCCTTCACAGCTTTTTCCTTGTTGGTATGCTGCTCTCAAATAATGTGGAAAAAAGTTGATTTATTACCCATTGTACATTTTTCCTGATCACTTAGCTTAACCTAGCATATGATGTTTGTCTGTTGGTTTATTCCCACTGTTTTTTGCTCCATATGTCCCCTTCCTTGCCATTTTCTGGTTTTTGCAGAAGACATTGTTGGAGGAAAGTAAGATGGGTGACTTGCTTTCATCTTATGGGACAGTAGCAGGCTAGTGAGGAAGAAGCATTAGACAATGGACTGAAAAATCCCACCATATGTGTGTGTGTGTGTGTGTGTGTGTGTGTGTGTGTGTATGTCAGGAACTGATGGTTTCTTACTATATTGGACCTGATAAATGATACAGAATTTGTCTTTTTTAAATGTTACATTTAAATGCAGCTACAGTGTGGCTGATAGCCTGTGAGCACCTCAGGTGTGAAATTGTGCTTCACAATCTTTATGTCTTAATTATGCTGTGTTATGTTCAGATTTTTTTTGTGTATGATTTCATACTGCTTGATATTAACATTGTTTATGTGTTTCCAGGTGCAGGTCACCTAAATGTTGTGAAAACATTGGTGAAAACAGGTGCCAATGTGAACCATGCAACGAAAACAAATTCAACTCCCTTACGTGCTGCTTGTTTTGATGGTCGATTGGACATTGTAAAATATTTAACAGATCATCTTGCTGATATTCATATTGCAAATAAATACAATAATACGTGCCTAATGATAGCTGCATACAAAGGCCATTTGGATGTAGTCAGTTTCCTGTTGGAGAAAGGAGCCAGCCCTAATGAGAAAGCCAATTGTGGTGCTACTGCACTTCACTTTGCAGCTGAATGTGGTCATGTAACAATTGTTAAGGAGCTGTTGCGGTATGGAGCACGTATGACCAAGAATGAAAATGGTATGTATGGATGTAAAAGGTAAAGCAGTCCCATTACTGGCCTAGAGTGACCCAGAGGGTTCCAGGAAGTTAGGTTCCCAGATTTCATGACGATGGCACAGGATGGTGGTAAGGTTGTCAGCCTTATGCACCGGCCACCTTTACCCCCAGGAAATGTTCCTGGTACTCATTTCTGTTAGAGGCTGAGTCGACCCCAGGGCCACAGTGCGACCAGCAGGATTATGTCACAGAAAAATTCCAATGACACCATCAGGAATCGAACCCGCGACCTGCCTGTTTGTAGCACAGTGCTTTAACCACTACACCACCGCGTACCCCATATATGGATGTATCAGTCCCAAAGTAATTGCACTTGTTATAACAGTATTCGATTGAAGGAGTGGGTGTTAAATAAGTTTTTCACTGTGGTCATCTTTGGTCAGGATTTTTTTATACGCTTGTGTGAAACCAGGTCTTTCACATTTAGTGAAGAACTTGTGCTGCAGGTGTTGAGGAATGGGGTGTGGAGAAAGATATTTGCATCTGAGTGAAGGGATGTAATGGGAGGTTGGAGAAAATTGCATCATGTATAGCTTCACAATTTGTGCACCTTGCCAAATACAGGGTGGAGCAAATGTCACTTGACACTACATGTTTAATTTGTTTCCTGTAGTGGCAAGTGACTTTTGTGCCACCCATTTTTATTAGAGTGCTTAAATCAAGGATGATGAGATGCGTGGGATGTGTGGCACTGTGGGATAGAAGAGAATGCATGCCGGGTTTTGGTTGGGTAATGTGAAGGAAGGAAACCACCTGGAAGATATACACATAAATGAGAGAATTATATTAAAATGGGTCTTAACTACATTATGAAGTAATGGACTGGATTTATCTGGCTCAGTTTAGGGATAAGCATTGGGCTCTGATGAACTTGGTAATGAACCTTACAGGTTCCATAAAATGTGGGGAATTTGACTAGCTAAGGGGCTATTTGCTTCTCATGAATGGCCATGCACCATGGAGTTGTGCTGGTTGGTTTCGTTACGTAGTTGGATATTGTGCTCAGTCTGTTTCTGGTTTTATCCGCTGAGGTATCAATATGTGTGGCAAAATGCCTTCTTACTTTTCCTTAGGTTTCATTCCCTATTTAATTTTATTTCTCCCTTCATTTTTCCACTGTTTCCTTCTCTGATCTCCTGTTCACTCCACAGACAAAACCCTTTAACAAATAGGTTCCCATTTTCTTCCTCTGCACTCTACTTCTACCAAGTTCATATCATTGCTGTCTGAGCTTATTCCTGTGAGACCTCTAGTCTCACATGTTATTTAGAGTTAACTTAACACTGACATGTAACGCACCAGATTTGAGTTGTACTTTGTTGTGACCTGTAATGCAACAGTTTGAGATCTGCTTTGTTGGCAGGGAATGCATTGTTTATTTTGTCAAACAGTACTATCATGTAATTGTTCTGCTGACATGTGCACAGTGTCATTCATGGCTAGTGCCAATGATTGCTGCAATGCCAAATGATTGTGTTACTGACGTTGCCCACAAATGCCCAGGCTAATTTGCGTACCTTCCAAACACTGTAGAGGCACCATCATAACCAGAAGTTATCCCATATCTTAGTAAAATGTTATCTTCAAACTTATGACACTGAAGAATGTACATAATTGATTACACAGCAATAGTGATTTGAAAATCTTGTTTCAGTTATGTTGAAACAGAAATTGCTGGTGCCTGTGTTGTAGTTGTATGTGCAGGCTTATAAACTGATCAGTCTTCATGCTTAGTGATAAATTCATCAGTTACAAAACCTCCTATAAGATAATATAGTATTTGAGTATGACGTGCAGTTGGCAGTGGAAAGATGCGCAAGAGGAGCATTCAAAGGTGGCATTGTGCCCAAACTGAATTTTATATCTGAATATTAATATGTGTTTGACCATCAACAGTTTTTCATTCTCATGTTACTGACAAAACCCTTATGATAGTTTATAACAAATAATGGAATAAAAATTGAGAGCAGAATTTAAATATTTAGAAGTTGTTTTATGTCTTAACATTGTGTGTAATGTAACAACTTACCTATAAAATCGGCATATTATGTCCTTAAATGTAATGTAATGGATTAATTTCACTCTTCTTGGGATTTTAGCCAGTAATTTATTGTGAAAATGAAGCACCATTTTGCTGATACTTTTTTTTTACCATGTTTGATATGTAGAATTTGTTACATAAATTTGCCTTTTTTGCATTATTATTGCGATGTGCTAGCTATTTGTTCTTTTAAGGAAAGACTTTTTCATTGTAGTAATGCCCTTATTACAGGCATGACTCCATTGATAACAGCTGCTGAGCGGACAAGGGCTGACGTAGTAGAATATTTAGTGACGCTGCAAGAGATCTCAAATCTAGAACGAATTGAGGCCCTAGAACTGCTTGGGGCTTCTTATGCTAATGACAAAGAGAACTATTGTCTCCAGTTGGCATACCTATATTTACATACAGCCATGGAAATCAGGTAATTTGTGTTTAAGTTTCATGTTACTGCATTCTCAGTGTGATATGATCTTACAGAGGCCTTCCTAAGCATCTTGTTCCTGGGAGTTGCTGTTATAGGATCTTACCAAACCCATTCTTTCAACATGTTCTTTTCAGTTTCTTCTTGTAATCTTTATAAAATGTGTCTTTGTTGATGTATATTGTTGTGTCAATATTTCTTCATTTATCCTGCATCTGAAATATGTGTAACTTGCTGTTCTTTTAATGAAACATGTTTCAGCTTATGTAATTTGCCTTCTTGATCTGTATGATAATGCCTTTGAGACTCGTGACGGTTTGACGGCATGGTTTATGATACCAAAGACTTTTATATTACTGACTGATGTTTATTCTATAGGTGTGCATCCTGGATAATAAAGAACATTGACTGTTCTAGTATGTTGTTTTTGTTAAGATTGATGTATTTGTGTTCTGAATTTAAGGTATAGTGACCCACATAATGTTATGCTGAAAACACTGGTGAAGCCGATTCCAGCATATGAAAACTGGGTTGAATGTCAAACATTAGAAGAATTAGATGCAATCAAATTCAATCAGAATGCTCTGCACATGGAGTCATTGTCAATCCGTGAGCGGATCTTGGGCAGTCATAATCCAGAGGTTCCCCATCCAGTTATTTTCCGAGGTGCTGTATTTGCTGACAATGCTCGATTTGACCGTTGTATTGAACTGTGGCTGCATGCTTTGCATCTTCGCCAACTTACCAAAGTGTCAGTTGTCAAAGACCTCCTTAGATTTGCACAGGTAACTGTTAAAGAAATGTGAAGCATGTTAGATTGTAGAATCTTGTACATATTTGAGAAAATTATGCACCATGTTCCACATCAGTCAAGAGTCTGGAGAGAACAGTATAATACTGCACTTAAATTAAACACTTGGAAATGTAGATAGGGAACAAAATGGACATACAGAATTCTCAGGGTATGGTGGCATGGATGGGTTTGTATGAAAGTTGTGAGAAGGTATGTTGCAAGTATTTATGTTGTGTATGCACTTCAGGATTTAGACAATACAGCAGGAAGCTGTTACTTGTGTTGCGTTGTGAGCTTCAAGTCACTCTCAGTCAGTTGTACTATCTGCCTTCTCTTATGATGTTCATAACTGAAAGACATCGTTTTATGAAAATGAGGTGTTTCAGAAAGTTGCTTTGTGTGAGAGATGTACATTATTACTGTCCTTTTGAAAATGGATTGATTTATTAGATTTTACAGAAACAAGTTAGATACTTGGTTTTTAAAGTGATTGGTTATTTCAAGTGAGAGATGGAGATTGGTGATTCTATGCATGATGTTGCTAAGCACAAAAATATACTTGTGACCTCTAGCATTATGGTGCTGGATTCTAATCAGTTAAGACTTAAATATAGGAACTGCTGTATTGCACACCAAAATGGACTTACTAATAAAAAAATATTCCCTAAAACACAAGTGATATTTCTGTAATGTAAATAAAGAGCGGCTAGTACAAAGCGTGATGTAAAGGGCTGGACTTCTAATTGAACATCTGACATTACTGTGAGGTGAAGCACTTTGTCCACAGCAGGCAAGGAACTGGTTTGAGCATTGCAATGCACTGTTTGTGATGCTCCACAGGATTCACAGAATACTTAGAAAATGTAACTGCAGAAGTTCTGATGGGCAAGTGTCTGGAGTGAAGGTGTTATGTTAGTCTTACTGACACATAATACACATGAGCTGATGTGTTTGGTGGGACACCATTGCTCAACCATTCCTAGACTGCTTTACCATACTTAATACCTGCCGTTGTAGTGCTTTACTTGTGTTTATGTCTGAGAGCTTTCTCTTTATTGGTGTAGAAGCAACATTCTACTTATATAAAAGAGGTACTCAATATGAATCTGTGTTCTGCCTATCCTGACACATTTTCTCCAACCTGTTGAGGCAGTTTCTGATGTGTACCTTTAACCCCTTCAGTGGTATGCCTGGAAATGTTCCGGGGCTTTCTTTTCTGCCTATACTGTTCTATCCCGGAAGTTTTCCATTCTCCATTTCGTGCTCAATGCGTTCATGCCCGAAATATTCCCGGGCCCATATTATTCATGTTGAAGTAGTTCATATGTTGGCCGAACAATAACAGCACCTTTCCAATCAGCTTGTAGCAACCCTTGTGGAGTTTTTGCATCTCATTTAGTGTCTGTAGTCTCAGTGACCCTGTTCACGTTCCTTCCAGGCGTGTAAGTGCGTATAGTAGTGTCGTTAGAAAACAGTTGCGCAACCAGCTATTTTGACCTAGGACTCAATGCATGCGTTTCTTTTATCGCAGCTGAGTTTCTGCCTTCAGACGCAGTGAGTCACTTTGCCTTTCTCACGCCATGCCTGGCTACATATCAATGTTGTCACAGTAGTAGGGTGATGTTTTGCACACCACAAGCAACATGGAAAAACCCGGACTGACTGTTAGTTCAGAAAATACTTCACAAAAAATGTTTATTGGAAATGATACAATAAGTGAAATTGTAAATGGTTCGGACTCAGATGGTGGTAATTTTAGTGAAATTTCTGACAGTGACACCTGCAAAGTATGTTCACCCTTCAGCAGCAGCAGCAGCAGCAGTAGTAGTAGCAGCGAGGAAGAGGAAATTGTCCAGCCAGAACCTGACAGAGGCAGGAAGAAAACACGCAGGACCCTTCCTAAATGGGCAGATACAGATTTTGAGTTAGGGTGGAAAGAACAAATTCAGATGGTTCAGTAAATTGTAGTGGACATGTAGTGAGTATAAATGTTGTGATTCTGACC
>JGI20166J26741_11650585_pt1 | contig 11239 bp, 7 predicted proteins | sample TergutCu122P5_FD_26741 | JGI IMG/M metagenome (IMG submission 26741) | reverse complement strand
AGGCATTGACACTATTGAGTAACGCGAATCGCCGCGTTTGAAGGCATCTACCAGGTTGCGGCGGTATTCGGCAGGCGATTTGTCCTTAAACAGTTTTGACAGACTGATAGACAGCGAATCGACTGTTTCATAAAACAACGGAGCGGTATGTTCATGCTTGCCTTTTTTATTGGGCAAAACCTTTTTCAATGCCGGATAACGGGTATCCCAATAGAGATGATAACGCGGAATAGTGCCCGCCAGCAGTTTTCCGTCGCAGGAATAAATGTTGCCGCGCGTTGCAGGGACAATGCTGTCTGCCCGCATTGGTGAACTTAATGGCGGAATTTTGAGATACGATAACCAGTAGGAACGATGTACAAACTGAATGTTGACAATTTTCACTAACACAAGTAAAAAGGCAAGAAGTATGAGTACATACACAATGCCGAACCGGAGTAATATGTCGCGCCGTTGATTGTTCATGGGTTGTTTTTCCTTTCTTTATTAATAATAACAGGCGGTTCATGCGAAACCTCCAAATCAATTCCTTTTTGTTTTATCAATGCTTCTACTTGCGATTGCCTGCTCATTCTCATCAATTGAGAAGAGGTGGTCAAAGCCTCGTATTTTGCCGTCGTCAAGTCGGATTGCAGTTTGTTAATAGTGGCTACCTGCTGTTCGCACACATACCGGTTGTCGATATAGAAAACAGCTAAGCAACACAAAAACAGGAACAGAAACAGTTGCTTACTGATGAAGGGCAACGTCAAAACCCTCCCGCTCACTATATCACGAAAGCTCCACGATTCTTCCGTTTCATTTTTTTGTTCAATTTCCTTGTTTTCTTCTGTTTTCATAAAAAAAATTAACCTTTTTCGGCAATGCGCAATTTAGCGCTTCGTGCACGGGGGTTTTTGGTTATCTCCTCATCCGAAGGAGTTATTGGCTTGTTATACACAGCTTTCAACGGTGTGTGGATATTTCCGAAAAAATCTTTTTCAATTTTTCCCTCCAAATTTCCACTCTTGATAAAATTCTTCACCATCCTGTCTTCGAGCGAATGATAGGTAATCACCGCCAGCCGTCCGCCCTGCTTCAGCAGCGCCGGCGTTTGCAGAAGCATCTCACCCAGCACATTTATCTCGTTGTTCACTTCAATGCGGATTGCCTGAAATGCTTTTGCCAGCTCTTTCTTTTCCCGTTCAAATTTAAAGAAGGGTTGCAGGATGTTCAATAATTCCCGAACGGTTTCTATCGGTTTCTCCGTGCGCGCTTTTGCAATGGCGGACGCCAGCTTGTGCCCGTTGTTCAACTCCCCGTATTGATAAAAAAGATGCGCTAACTGCTCTTCCTGATAGGTATTAATCACCTGCTTTGCCGACAACGGCGCCTGCCTGTTCATCCGCATATCCGGTTCGCCTTCAAAACGGAACGAAAAACCTCTTTCGGCGCTGTCGAACTGATGGAACGAAACGCCCAGATCGGCTAAAATACCATCGACGCTGCCTGTCCCGTGGTAACGCAAAAAATTGGCGACATAGCGGAAATTGCTGTGCACAAAGATAAAACGACTGTCGTCAATCCGGTTTTCATACGCCGCAATGTCCTGATCGAACCCCAACAGTTTCCCGTCTTTTCCCAGTTGTTGGATAATAGCCTGCGAATGACCTCCTCCACCAAAAGTCAAATCCACATAAACGCCATTGGGACAAATGTTTAATCCCCGAATGGTTTCCTGCAACAGAGCCGGTGTATGATAAGTAGTCATAATGTTACGTGCCAATGGTTGAATTATTGAACTGTTGAACTGTTCTACAACTGAATACTGCTTACTGAGTAGTGAGTACTTTTTCACTCTCTTTTGCCATAATTTGCTGAAGCAGACCGGAGAATGTTTCCGGAGAAAATTTAGCCTTCTCAAACGACTCTTTTGCCCAAAGCGAAAAGGTGTCGAGCATTCCCACAAACTTCACATCTGACTCTGCTTCAATAAGTTGCAAATATTTTTTCGGTATCAACACCCGTCCCTGTGCATCTGTTTCCAGCCATTCAGCTTCTGCAACATACTGCATCAGAACCTTTTGATGAGTAGGGTTCCATTCGTCAAGCCCCTGTTTCAAAGAATCTAATTTCCGGTTCCATACTTTTTCGGGATATAATAGTAGACTGCAACTGTAAGGATCTTTTCGTAGCACCAAGCGCTCATTTTTTGCTTCAGAAAGTATCTTCCGATAGTGAGCCGGTATAAAGATGCGCCCTTTTGCATCAGCCTTTGCATCGAAGTTTCCTATAAATAGAGACATAGCTTTGGCACTTAATTAATTGATGCGATAAAGATACGCATTTTTTTGTATCACCCACATTTCCCCACCTAAAAAATAATCAACTAATTTTCAATGTATTTTCAACAAATTATGAACAGGTTGTGAACGAATTTGATTGATTTCATTGCACTGATTAAACAATTAATAATTAATATTATAACTGCTATTTGTAGTGCATTTACTATTAATATGGGGTAAAATGGGTTGATTTTTATTACCGCTGAAAAAAAGAGACGTAAAGGTCTTTTTTACAGTAAACGCCTCCCCAAGCCCTGCCCCTATCGCCCTCGGCACTTTCCCCGAAAGGGAAAAAAGTTTTGGAGGGGATGTAAGGCGCCAATTGTCTGAACATTTATATGATTAGCGTGATTATTTTTCCATAGAAATCTTGAGAATCATTTTTAATCTTGTTGAAATCATGATTCAGACAATTGTCATCGTGTTTAATAGTGGAAAACGAAGTTAAAAAAAAGAGACGTAAACGTCTTTTTTATAGTAAACACAAAGACGCGAAGAATAAAAAATCAGCAGATAGTTTTATGTAAGCCTCTCCTGTAAATGTTTTTCCCAAGCCCATGCGGAGCGGAGCGTATCTTCCAACGTTTCTGTGGCTTTCCATCCGAGAACGGTATTTGCTTTTTTCGGGTTTGCCCACACTTTTTCAATGTCGCCGTCGCGCCGCCCTGCAATCTTATACGAAACGTTTACCTGATTTACTTCCTGAAACACTTTCAGCAACTCCAGCACCGAAACGCCTGTGCCTGTTCCCAAATTGAATACTTCTACATTATCGTTGCTTTTGCGGCTGAGCAGGCGCTGCATGGCGGTTACGTGCGCTTTTGCCAGATCAACTACGTTGATATAATCGCGGATACAGGAGCCGTCGGGGGTGTTGTAGTCATCGCCAAATACGCTTAATTGTTGGCGTAACCCAATAGCAGTCTGGGTGATAAATGGGACTAAATTGTTCGGCACGCCATTGGGTAACTCTCCGATTAATGCCGAAGGATGTGCACCGATAGGGTTGAAATAGCGCAAGAGAATGCTTTGTAAATCAGGATTGGCATGCGCAGCGTCACGAATGATTTCTTCACAAATCTGCTTCGTGTTGCCATAAGGCGAAAGCGCCGGTTTGACGGGCGCATTTTCCGAAACGGGCAGTTCGTCCGGTTGACCGTAAACGGTGCATGACGATGAAAACACAATATGTTTAATGCCATGCAACGGCATCAGTTCCAGCACGTTGATGAGCGATCCTAAATTGTTGCGGTAATAAAGCAACGGTTTTTCTACCGATTCGCCCACGGCTTTGCTTGCGGCAAAATGGATAATAGCTTCTACCCCGGCATGTGTTGCTAAGAAATGATCCAGTCCGCTGTAATCCAAGCAGTCCAGTTTCTCAAAAAGAGGACGGATATGCGTAATGGCTTCAATGCCCGAAAGAACTTCGATATTGGAATTGGATAAGTTATCAATGATAAGAACTTCAAATCCAGCTTTTTGAAGCTCAACTACCGTATGGGATCCGATATATCCCGTACCTCCTGTTACTATTATTTTTGCCATAATTTGCAGTAAGTATGTTATTATGAATTAGTTATTCCTTTCCGTGTGGGGAACGCTAAGGAGAGGCTTGCGGGATAGACGCCGGCTTTTATTAATTCGTTAATTTTCAATATTACCTGCGGACGGTCTTCAGAATAGGTTACGCCAAACCATTTAGCGTTGGTGTCGAGCACTTTGCATGTCGCTTTTCCGGCGACAATTAACTCATTGACAACGGTTGGAATATAAAATTCCGATTTCAGATCCTCTCCGTGTTCTTTCAAAAATGCAATAAAGCTTTGTTGCGAATAGTCGAAATAATCGGGGGTGAATCCCCACATATTCATTGAAACCGGCGTATTGCTTGGGATTTGATGTTCCTTGCCGTGCTCGTCCAGATAGATTATCGTTCCTCCTTTTTCTTCAATATGGGTGCGTTCTACCACAGAAGTCAGGTATCCATTTTCATCCATTTCACAAATGCCTCTGCTCACGGCTCCGCTTTCCGAGAGAGTGTTTCCCACACGATAGCCAACCATGCAGTAATTGTTTTGCCTGTTTTCGACCGATTTCAAAAATCCGGCTAACACTTCAAACGATTCTCTTCCATAGAAATCGTCGGCATTAATCACTGCAAACGGCTCGTTGATAACAGGTTGACCCATCAATACGGCATGATTCGTCCCCCATGGTTTTTCCCGTTTTTCAGAGTATTCAATCCCTTCGGGGACATATTCGATTTCTTGAAAAACGATTTCGACCGGGATGATATTGCGGTATTTTGCAACAACTGTTTCTTCAAATTCTTTGGCAAAGCTATGACGGATGACGAAGACAACTTTTCCAAAACCGGTGCGTGCAGCATCGAATATGGAATAATCCATTATTGTTTCACCACCTGGACCGAGTCCGTCCACTTGTTTGAGACCTCCGTAACGGCTTCCCATTCCGGCTGCTAATACAAAAAGAGTTGGTTTCATTGCTTGAATTTTTTTGCAAAAGTACGAAAAAATCCGTTTCAACCCTCCAAAAAACAATTTTTTACCAAAAAAATCGGTATCAATATAAAGTATATTTACGGCATAAAAACGCCAAGCGAAAAGCGTAAAAAAGAAATAGAAACCGGATTACATTAATTTGCTGAAACCCTTTTGCAGGTTGAATTTGCATAACATGCAACATTCACTTATTGAACACAACAGATTGCACGAGTTTAGTATCAGACCTCTATTATTGGATAACCATTAATGCTCTTGCTATTACCACACGATTCCACAGTTGTTTCTCATAAGGTTGTTCTTTGGAGCCAATTACATTAATGCGGATTTGGGATGGATTTATTTTATATTTGTTAACTAAAATAGCAATGACATTTTGGATTCTTGCTTCAGCTATGCGGTCATTCTCTTCAGTATTACCACTCTCTTTATCGCCATAACCTTCGAGCATAATCTTAGTTTCAGGATTGTTTTTCAGATAGATTGCAATGTTTTCAATTTGTATATTTTGGTCAGGTAACGGTTTTGCCTGCGCCCGTCCGAACAGGATAGAGGTTAGTCGGAATTCCGTTTTTTTAACGACTTTATCCGGTTCTTGTGCGTGTGCGTGTGTTTCTATTTTCACCGTATCATGAAGGTATTTTATGATCGTATCATGTCGGATTTCCACGCAGGCTATTTCTTCATTTAGAGCCTTCATGTCATTGACAGATTTGTATGTACCCGCTTTGAAACGATACGTTACGCCTAACGTGGCGCTCAAATTGTTCTCGTAGGTTTTACCGCTAATACGCCCGTCAAAGAAATCGGGAAGCACAGATGTAGAAAGTTCGAGGTTGACATCCAGATTTTTAAAGATGCGATAGTTACCCATCAACGAAAAATTGCTCGAAATGGAATTTACATTGGGAGTTCCTTTGTAGGCAAACGTTCGGAAATAGCCAATGCCGATGGATGGAATGATATCTCCTTTGTGTGGCTTATTTTTGAATAAAAAGTTGAACACACTCAATTGCAAGTCGCTGTGAATGTTTCCATACCGTAAATAGTGGCGGTACGATCCGTCAGGATGAATGATAGCGTTATTTCTTACCGGGTCATTGGGACCATAAATCAACCCGTTGTTCAGCGGATCGGCAAGATAGATTCCATTGGCTGTGCTGTATCCGTTGAGGCTGTAGGCGCCTGCTTGCAGACGGAGTCCCCAAATGGGTGTTATCCATTTCCCGACAGACAGTGAGAACGATGGCGTTAAGCGTTGCTTGAAAGCAAGGTTTGACACATCGCTCGAAAAGAGCATTTGTGTTCCGCCTCCTATGCTTACATCCCAACTGCTATTATAATTCTGAGCGGAACTATTGGATGTCAGTATAAATGACAGTGCAACAAGTAGCAGTATAATCCTTTTCATATACTATTTATTTTACAACATTTAAGAAAATCTCTTTCGGTGCATCCACGGTTCCGAATATCTGATCAGCATCGAAGGAAAATAAATCATCCGTTTGATACAGGTACTTGTTACGGACGCTGTAGTACATGAAATGAATGTTCGATTGATCTTCGGGAGTGCCTTTGATGGAAACAAAGTATAATCCTGAGATGAGCGTCCCAACTCCACGACATTTGCTATCACTGTCGAAGGCGGCTAATTGATCACTGTTGTCAGCATAGTGTGCCAAATTATTTGGAAGTTTTATTACTGCGGTCATATTTTCATAATACCCGGCGTTAAAATCAACTTGCCAAATAGGGGGTTCGTGCGTTGGAAACGTTTCTTCATTTTTGCCGCAACGCGTTATTAATAAAAAAATAAAGAGGCAAAGAATGGTTGTTTTAATAATTGTCTTCATTTTTACTGTATTTTTTAATTTATTTTTACTGTTTTCGCCGTTTTACGCAGAGACAGAGTGTGCTCCGTCTCTGCGTTAGCGCAATGGCTTCTATTTTTTTTCTACCTTGAACGTTGACATAGCGCCATTTGACGTTACGTGAAGGATATATATTCCTGTTATCAGCGAAGAGCCGTTTATTTCTATTTGGTTGACTCCGCTTTCAACATGTTTTACCTCTTTTAGTAACTGTCTGCCGGTAACATCGCATAATGTCAGTTGCACGATATCGTTTGCACTGGAAGAAACAAGCACAAAGAGCTTGTCGCGGAACGGATTCGGATATACCGTTACCTTGTTTGCCGGCGTTCTGAAATCGAGCACCAACGGTCGTTCTACGCTGCCTGTTACACCATTGACGCTGTAGTTCACGAGATTGTTGGCAGTGCCGATTATTTTACCACTGCGTTCCAATTCAAAATGAATATTACCTGCCTGTTCATCGCCGGAAACAGTGATGAAACTCCATACCGAATCATTTGAAGCAACATATTCGCCTGTTCCCCGTAATTCGTCATTGACATAAGCATTGATGCGGTCGCCGGGTTGAATGCCTTCGGTAGTGGTAGCTACAATAACCATGTTATTGGCAAAGCTGGCGTGGTAATTCGCCTGCGCCATCGGCGCCGTGTTGTTGTTGAGCATAGTGCTTGCCGCCGGATAGTTGAATGTCGCGCCATTATTAGCCGTGCGCAACAGCATGTAACCTTTCCCGGGTTCCATAAATCCGAGACTGCCTACCCATTGGTTGCTTGAGTACATGGCGAAGTCAGTTTGCGATTTGATGATATCGCCTTTTTGTGCGTCATATCCGGCGAGAGCTTCTTTAACGGACATATTCACCAGCGGAATGTACCCGATGTAGTTCCATCCGTTTTGCACGGTTATCTTGGCATCGCTTGATTTCGGATCGATGATACTGCCCGAAACATCCATGTTTTGGTTGTAAGACGAATGGACGATATACATGGAAGCATTGTTGAATCCGCTTAAACTGCCGACCCAATTGTTATCCTTTTCAGAATAAGAGGCAAAGAAGTCTTTGTTTTTAACCACGTCATTTTGTGTCCAAATGCCATTTACCATGGTTTTGTCAACATTCAAAAGGTCGTCATTATGCAGGTTGAATGAAATCCAATTCCAGCCGGTGTTCAACGGTATATTGCCGTAAACAGTTCCGCTGCCGTCGAAGATTACCGGATTGCTCACATCGCCCACCACAGAATTGTTGATAAAGGTGATGGGTCTATCGGGCGTTGCCTTATAGATTTTGCCGGTGTTAGCCTGCCATATACGAAATTCGATACCGTCATCCGTTTTATTGTTATTGTAAACAGTCAATAAAGCGTACCACATATCAAGTGGCTGGTTATAAACGTTGTTAGTTACGCCGATACATTTCCCGTTTTTGTCGAATGCCGCCAGCATGTCTTGACTGTTGGAGGAGAAGATGTTGTTGAAACGCATCTTGCCGAATACAGACATGTTGTACTTAAAATCAGCCGGATTTACGCTCCAGTCGGGTTTTGTCCCATTGACGGTAACGTTCAGCGCCAACGGCTCGGACACATTGTTTTCGTTTGTGAGGTAAATCACTTCGTTGTACGTTCCTACGTTCAAGCCTTCGTTGATAGTGAAGGCGACAGTATTGTAGGAAAGCGGATTCAATGTGCCGCTCGTCGGCGTTACAGTCAACCACGACGGGATATTGTTGATGGTATAATTCATGATAGAACCGCCGTTGTTGAGAACCTTCACCGTGAATTGATACGGCTGGAACACCGGTTTGGAAATGTCCATCCGGTCTGTTTCCCATACCAACTGATTACGGTCAATATAAGCGCTCCACGTGATGGGCGAAACGAGAGAGTTGCCGTTCAGGTCGCGCACATCTTGCACAGTGAATGTAACAATAGTTCTGGTGATTTTGTATTCCGGCTCTTTCAAGGTAATAATCAACGCATCGTTATTTGTTACAAAGTCAAAATCAAGATTTGCTACCGGTCCGGAGTCTTTTATCGGTGCAATATCTTTTGAAGTTACCTCGGCGCCTACAACAACGAATTTATCCACATCGGGATTAGCCGTATTCGAGATGTGCATATCCTTATTGGTGAATACCACGCTGTTTATCCCCATATATGAGGTGTCGGCATCAAAAGGATAATAGTGGACTAAGCCCAACTCTTTGCCTGTGAGTTTCATATTGTTGTTGTCGTGCACCATTTTTTCGCTGCGGTAAAGTTGCCAAAAACGGACATCGTCCACCGAGCCTCTAAAGTAATTATCTATTTTCAGTGTGGTGGGAGCGCTTACGCTATGCCAGCCCCTTGCACCCAGATAGAAGAAATCTGATGCAATTCCGCCAACATTGGCGGCAGCGATATAGTTGGTCAAAGCGCCGTCCATGTAAATTTGCGCTTTACCGTTGGTTCTGTCCACGCTTACGGCGAAGTGGTGCCATGCGTTGTCGCGGTAATCGCCTGCGACTACTGTCTTCACACTGTCGCTTGTAAATGACAGTTGACCCTGGGCATTGAAACCGATTGAGAATCCGAAGTCAGGGCTGACAGAACCGGCTTCGCCGCTTCCAGCCGAAAGTATAGTAGTATTGGTCTGACCTGCTTCGGCTTTAAACCACAATTCAATGGTATAGTCCATCTCTTTGGTAAATGCCGCCGAACCCGCATCCATTTTCAAATAACTGGAGCCGTTCATTTTTACAGCGAACCCATCAGGCAACGCCCATACAGTACCGTGTTGCGTCAGGGTGGCGCCGCGCGCTTTATCTGTGCAAAGCGTTCCGCGTCCTTCGTCCATCGGATAGTACGCCATCAACCCTTCTTCAATACCGGCAAGCTGTACTAAGCTGTTCAACTGTAAATCAGTAGTAGAGACCACTTTTTCCCATACGCGCACATTTTGCATTTTGCCTGAATAGGAGTTGCCGTTGCCGGAACTACTCTTGCCAAGCACAATGTTGCCGACCCCTGTGTAAGGAGCGCTAACCGGCACATTCGAAATAACTGTGGTGAAGTTGTAATATGCCGATATGGTATTTGCCGCCGCATTGTAAACAAGGGCAACATGCGCCCAACTGCCGTCGGCATAGTTCGGGTTAGCAGGAGTTTGTCCGAGTTTCGGGCTTTTCACTGTCGTAGATCCGATTTTCACTGCCATACATCCGTCGGAGGTGAGCGACAGTTCCAGCGATTCGTTGATATTTCCGTGACCGAACAGGGTTGCATCCTGCAGTTTGTCCGGCTGTATCCACATTTCTACCGTAAGGTTTTTACCTTGCAGGTTTTTATCAAATTCGGTATCCATATAGTTACTCAAGCCGTCGAAACGAACCGAAGTAGAATGGTCGGAAATGGTGCCGTTGCGAACGCCGCGCACCTGAATGTTGTCTTTAATGAGCAATCCTTGTGCAATCGGCTCGTTGAATGTGAGTTGGATCTGGTCGCCCACTCCAAGAATCCCGTTTGCCGGTTGTGCAGTTCCGAACAGGCGCGGGCAATACATATCCTTAATGCCGGTAACAACTGCCGACGTATTTGTTACCTCCACATTGTTAATCGCACACACACTGACGGCTCTCAAATTGTACATCTGGTCGGGCATATTGTCCAAGAAAAGGTTGTAATGAATAGAGCCTGCATCAGAAGGCTGGACCATTGCGGCATTCATACCGTTTTTCACTGCTGCATTATACAGCGTGGTGTCATTATAATAATTCATCAATGTGCTCCATTCGTTGTCCGATTGGGCAGCCGATTTATATTGCAGTTCTATCCGGTTGAAATTATCATAATTTACATTAAATCCGTTCATGGTCACTTCCATGTAATGTTCGTCCACACCGCCTCTATTGATAGTTGGCAGTTTGGTGTTATAAGTCCAATTATTGTTTGGTTTACTGATATTTACATTGCTGCACGAAGGTGTAAAGTGGATGCTGAACGTTACCGTATCGGTAATATTATCTTCACATTGCGATTGTAATATCAACTGCAAATTGTCGTAGTTCATTACAGTACCCTTACCTACTTCGAGGGTTTTTATCAGCGTTTGACCGGCAGGCACCATAAATTCAAGCCCGTTGCCGATAGCTGCGCCATCCACAAACATGCGTGCGCCGTTGGGGTTTGAACTGTTGATTATTTTCAGGTTGTACCACGCATCGTCATTACTTTGGGAATTGTTGCGCAACAAGAGCGTGAATGCGCCCGTTTCGCCCGAAGGTACATTTTCAAGGAATTTGGTCGGCATATCCATGTAGGGCACCTCTTTTTGCAGTGTAGCCGCATCAATAAGCGTGCCGGGCTGGTAATATTTGGTTACATAAGCGTTCTCGTAGGGGCATGAAGTAGCTCCGCCGCGGGTACGGAAAATGAATGTAGGATAATAGTCCTTTTCATTCACACTGCCTGTATTCACAGAACCTGCAGGCAAACTTCCGCCATACGCGTCTTTACTGGCTGTCCAGTCGGGTTCG
>JGI20166J26741_11650474_pt1 | contig 11240 bp, 8 predicted proteins | sample TergutCu122P5_FD_26741 | JGI IMG/M metagenome (IMG submission 26741) | reverse complement strand
GCACATCTTTTACGCAGATACTCTTAACCAAACGTGTAATTTTTAGCCAAGCACTGACTTTAGCTCCCTGAAGATGGTTTCTATGTAAACCGAAACATGGTGGAGCGTTTTTATCTAATTTAGAATGTTTTAATAACTCTGCGTTTTTTAACGTTATGTGCATCAGTTGGTAATTAAAAAAGGGTTCAGTATTTGCTCTAAGTTTAACAATTTGAGTGTTTAACCATTTAAACATATTCTCGTAATTTTGAAGTGTTACGCTCGTTACATTACATTAGTTACATTTCGTTCATTTCATTCATTACATTCATTACACTTACATGGTCAAGAAAGGTTACTGAAGTTGCGACACAATCGCGAGCCTGGAGAATTTGAACGGTGTGCTAATAGCCCCACTTTTTCACGTTTTTTCTTTAACGCCTATTGCCAATACAGTTTTTCCCGTATGGCGAAACAGCCCCTAGTGGGCCAGGGCCTTGTCATTATCGAGACTTCACGATCACACTCAGACACATCACACTCGGTAAGACTCTTCTGGACGAGAGATTAGCCCGACGAAGGGACCTCTACCCGACAACACTCAACACTCACAAGCGAGAGACATCCATGCACCGGCGGGATTCGAAACCATAATCCCAGTAAGCAAGTGGCCGCAAAGCCACGCCTTAGACCGCGGGGCCACTGGAACCTTTCCAATATACACAACTTCTTAATTTACGTCCACTCTTTTTCCGTTTAACGCCCTTTGGCTGGCTGCCCTCTTTTACGCTAACCACTACCTATTCCATTATTTCTTATGGGGATATCATTTTTATTTACGCCTTGTTGCTTTACATCCATTTTTTCAGGAAGACGTCTGGAACGTAAAAGAAAATATTGGTGTGACTATGAATGACCAAGGAACCAGATTTCGATTCGCGAAGGACGCAATTTTTTTATCTTCTTCAAATCGTCCAGAAAACTCGGGGGCCAGCCATCTTCGTATTCAGTGGATACCTAAGGATCTTTACCCAGAAGTTAAGAGGCCGATGTGTGAAGACAACTACCCACCTCCATTTAATATCGAAGTTAAAAAAAGCGTGAAAGTATATCCTCACACCCAATGCAACTTGTGAAGTGGACAGAGACGACTCACTAATAACAGACACCAGCTCACCGCCATCACTCACCACTGCCACTGTATCCTATCCTGATAGAGGTCAGTCAGTCATGTCCACGGATTCGCATTACACGTTCCTTTCATGGGAATAGAAATGTTGGCGAATACACGGGCTTGTTTAAAGCTAGAAGAAAATACGGAAATTAAGTATGTAAGTCGCAAGTCTTGTATGAAGTTGCAGCAAACCCGTCATTATGAAGGCAGAGATATACGAAAGTAAGAGAATAGTGACCATTTAAAAAAAAAATCTACAGTCGTTTAGGAACTGTATTAGCAATTCAAATTTTTCTCAGCACCTATTCGAAAATTGTCATGCCACATGTCCCAGCAAGGCAGTGTATGTGCTGCACGTCACTAAGAAAGGCGGCCACATGACTGATATTAAAAAACATTATATATAATTGGAAACTTCAAAATAACAAATAAATATTACAGGCACCGTCAATGCAAACCCCCTGTTCAACATTTAATAATCCAAAACAAATTACTTAGAAGACAAGCACATCAGGATGAAGTAGGCACAACTTAAGGTCGTTGAATTAACGCCCGTGCAAGTAACACACCAACGCAACGCGGCAAAACATTTATGTAAAATATTCGGTGCAAGTATAAGCAAGAGAAGCAATGTACGCATAACTTAAAACGAAGGCGGGTTCACCTAATCATTTTTGCCACGGAAAGCCATAAGCATTACATATTCTGAGTAGTGTCTGTAGCCTTATTTACCTAGCATGCAAAGTTCATACGCCGTATTATATTGTCATCTGTGGTCCGTCTGTCTGTATCATATTTTTCCGCTATAACTCATAAACGGCACGATTTTCGGAAAGAAAGTTATTGAACATAAATTGTGTGCTTTATTTTCTGTACGACGTTTGTCTGAAGCACTTTGATATTTGAGTATTTTTTGGAAATCTAACGAGAAAACTCAAGTTTCATTAAAATCTGACAAGCATAACGGGTACTTTACATGAACACCTATGTAAATTTATATCTCTCTGAATTCTTCTTATAATTACAAATATTTCAGACAATAGTTGTAGAGAAACTCAAAACACAATTTACTCGTATGTCCAATAACCTTTTTACGAAAATCGTACCGTTTATGAAATGATCTGAAAAAAAATATGGTATAGCTAGACAAGCCACAGATAATACAATACAGCGCATGCGCTGTGCATGCTGGATATTTAAACTACAGACACACTCAGAATATACAAGATTTATTGCTTTCCCAAGGCAAAATGGTTACCGAACGCGCCTCAGGCTTGCGTTATATGCACATGTCTTGTTATACAAAGCATGATGATTGCCTTTGTGGGCCGAAGCATGTAGCTGATTGGTAACAATATATTGTTACATAATAAATATAGTAGTGTTGTATGGTAGTGTTTTAATGATGAATCATTTTAAAACACAGCGGGATGTACTCCTTCAATGTGAGTGTATACAGATAGGTATATAGATAAAGATATTGATATAGATATAGATGATATACTGGACAAGAATATATGTAGCTATATATATCAGAGATGGGCATTTTGAATTTGGAATAGGCCAAAGTCCTAACCCTTAAAAGGAAAACGATGATGATGATGATAATAGTGATAAGGATATATACGTATATTCTTGTCTAGTTTTCTGTTATCAGCCGCAGATACGTGTATACCGTATTTTAGAATCTATTCAAACGCTAGATTTCTTCTAATTAAGGTTACGCAGTCGGCCTTGCAAGTGTAACCGTCCATTATGTGACACGAGAATGGGGTCGGAGGGGGCAGGGGGTGCATTTGCAAAAAGTGCTTAAAATTAATTTGGTGCAAGAGAATAATGGAGAAAATTACAGAACAAGGTTTTGCATTTGTTTATTCTTCACTTCTTTAAGTTTCGGTAAATCAAGTACAAATGAAAGATATATGATACATATCTCTGTTCCGAATTCTCATGGAACTAGATTATAACAGAGAAACAATACAAAAGGTAGATGACAGAATAATATGAAAGTGTAGCTTGAGGAAGTAAGTTGCAATGGTTTATACACCTGGCCGGTGCTACACTTGTCTGGTGAAAGTAAGAGTAAAGGTCACCCCATAACGTGCCTTAGGAGACACACATGGAGAGTGGTGGTACAGCTCTACAACCTCCACACTAGATTGGGGTGCGTGGTCAACGCCACGCCCAAGTCACTCCCGGGAAGGAGCCCTGGTATCCACTGTAGAGGAAGCTCGGTGGGCTGCACGGCCGGTCTGGACTTGTATGGAGAAGAAAAAATTCCTTCCCCCACCAAATTTCGAACCTCGGACCGCCCAGGTAGTAGCAAGTCGCTATACCGACTACGCTATTCCACAGTCCTCTTGTGGGAGATCTCTAATTACCAGGAAGAGCTAAGGAAGAGCGCGCCAAAATAACAAGACAATTATGAACGACGTTGTATTTGACACTGCGTGGGTAGACTAGACACACCTGTTCCGCAACTTTCGTCTTTCCCGTACTACGAAATGTAGTGTCGCTTGTTTCCGACTTTGTCCATTTCTGTTGTTTGGTCGCGTTAGTTATGTAACGTAGGGCTACCACACGCCCCCTTTTCCCCGGACATGCCCTCATTTTCGAACCAAATATTTATGTTTGGGCGGCTTTATTTTATTTTTAGAAATGTCCGTTTTTTTTCTATTTGTTACTTTTTAAAAATTTTGCATGTTTAATGGTACAGACATGAAAAAATTCTACTACATTTTAAAGAAATAAGTACTTGTATTATTATATTATTACAGTCTGAGTGAAAAATAAATACGACTTCAGTAGTAGACCTTCGAAGTGTCCAAGAAAAATTCGGCAATATTCGTAACACATTTCGTGCTCGCGCGTGGTTAAATCAATAAACTGAGATTAACAACAGTATGGATGGGCACATAAAAACAAAGACAACAACAGAACTGGCGACAGATTATACACTACATGTATGTGTATACAAATTTTAATAATTTCTCTTTTTAATATTGTTTATTTTTTAAATGACAATGTTAATTTTATTTAATGAATAGGGTGCTTTTTCTCTTATACGACCTCTTTTTTTGTGGTGGATAAGTGGGAAATGTCCTTTTATTGTGACGTATATATGTCAACCTGCCGGTCCCAGTGACCGCACGGTCTAAGGCCGATCGCCCGCTGAGATTGTGGGTTCGAATCCCACAGGGGGCATGGATGTTTGTTGTGAGTGTTGTGTGTTGTCAGGTAGAGGTCTCTGCGACGGATTGATCACTCGTCCAGAGGAGTCCTAAAGACTGCAGCGTGTCGTTTTGTGTGATCAAGAAAACTCGAGAATGAGGAGGCTAAAGCCCACTACGGGGCTGTGAAAAATATAACCACACAGGGTTGTAACGCCAAGAAAACAAACAACATATATGTCAACCTATTTCAAGTCCCTTGCTTCTGTTTCCTCTTTCTTGTATATTTGTGTCCATTATCATTTCGTTCTTGCAGGTTCACATGTTCCTAACTGCGTATTCCCCAATTACATTTTACGTTTCATTCGTTCCTTTCTTAGTTCTTTTCTTTTTCTTCTCTTTGTGCTTCTTTACTTCATTTATTCACTTACTCTGCCATCGCTCTTACTTACCGTACTTCTTTATAGTCCTTAAGGACCACACCATACGGTCGTATGTGTGAATGGTGGTACAACTCCATGTATTCTTGCCCTGTGGGTAAGGATGGGAAGTGGTGAGAAAGCCGAACTGGTCTGGGCAACGGCGTATTACACAAGTCACCCACACTTTTTGTTTCTGCACACCACCTTTCTGTATAACACTTTCCCTTACGTACTTCTTGCTCTTCTTCTTTCGTTGTTTTTTCCTTTCTTCTCCCCGTTCTTCACCTTATATGTCTGTTCTCATTTTTCTTTTCACGTGTCGCACGTCCTGTGCTTCTCGCGATACTTTCCTGCTGCCCTCCTCAGAATGCTCCTCCGGAGCCACCATAATCTCGTTGCTTTTTTTTTTGTCACAAAGAGTCCGTTTTCTCAGCAACAAACACATACGTGACTGACTCACTTTGTACATGTCTCTCGCCCCCGCGCTGCCCTTTGCATTAATGGCAACTCGTATCTGAATATAGCTCAGTAAGATAACTAGACAGGCTAAGAGAAGGGACACCGTAGTTAGTAAGGACTGGGTGGGTTATCAAGGCGTCACTTGCAAAACGATCCTAGAGGTGCTTCAGACACTGCTGATATCGGCGCTAGATGGAGGTGAGTGGCCAACTTCACACTTTGACTTCATGCACTTCAGTGTAAACAGTCCCTGTCCCATGCCAATTCGATAAGAAATGGTGTAAGACACTATGACGAGGACGAAAACCCCTACCCCGGCCAGTGTTTGAAATGCTGAATGTCAAACATTACAGAAACAATGTCCCTCTCTCTATGCATTATGCCATGAAGGCGTACATGGAATGTGGAAGTAAAACCTCATTACTAACATACAAAGGATCTACGGTGTCCCAGTGTCAGGGCGCAGAGCTACAACTCGACCCCATCTCGACCAAGATGTATAAAACATAACGTTGCGAGTTGAGACAAAACAAGTTACATTCTTATTTCATAAAAACAAACTCAAACGCGCATACTTGAACATATCAGAGCTGCAGCTTCCTGTCACAATTTCCTGTTTCCCTTTGTCATGCTGATGTTTCTTTCCTGCTTGACCCTATGTTCCCGCCTACAAACAATGCATGTGCTGCAAAATGTACATTGTTTTATCCACGCCATTTAAACATGAATTTGATACACTTCCTCCTGCTCTGACAAGTTGACTTCTTCAGGGCCTCCTGTCTCCCTTCCTATCTTTCTCCCATTCACATTTCTGATTGGCTACACCTATCCTCTGCGATGTATTTTCATATGTTTCCCTACACAACCAACCACCTTTTCTGTTCCACTCCCTTCAGTACTGATGAAGAAGTCAGCACATTCCTCTGAAACTTTGGTAACTACACACCAGATTACACTGTACCACATCCTAGCAGATCAGAGACTTAAAACATACCTCACACCTCATGTAGGTTGTACACACTATCATGATATGGCACTTATTACTTCTTGCAGTCAGTATCAGCAAGTGAAGGTGATGAAAACAGGGAACTTAGCACACAAAATTTGGACGATAAGCTTCGAGGAAACAGACATCCTGGGAGACAGGGAGGCACAAGGAAAAAGATAGTTGATATTAAACTGATGTTACTGGGGTAAAAGTTTATTTACACTGGTTACAGTTAAAACAGAACCAACATGATGAACACTGCACATTACATACGAATGAACAGTCTATGTTGCGAACTATACACAAAAGAAAACTCTCTTAAAAAACAGAGTAAACATTTGGTTTAACTTTTATTAAACAAGAGTTTAAAGTACTCCAAGTTGTAATTGGTGTCTTTCACACATCATTCCACAAAACCTATGAGTTCTGTTTCATTTTGCACATATACAGTATACAATGCCTGCAAGCTGAAACACAGAGGAAACTTTACCACTGCCTCAAAACTCTTGTATTCATACTCGGTTATTTTAAACTAAAGGTTTCTGAAATAGCAAAAATCAGTTAGTACCATTAAGAAAAGCAATGAAATTATTCCTTTTTTAACATTATTCATACCATGCAATGAGATATAATTCATTTTACAAGACCAACAACTTGCATATACAAATACACACACCTGCCATCAGACCACAATCTGTACCACAATTCACTAGGTTTTAAATACTGGTGTGACTCTGAAGATGGCAGTCAGCCACCGAAACATGTAGGAGTGAACTAATATTATGTATTGTGCAAATTGTTGGTCTTAAAATATGAATTATTCATTCCCTTGTTTATGGCTTCAGCTTACAGGTAGGGGTTTTTTTTTTATTACACGAATGTTTAAGAAATATTCAACACAATCACAGGAAAACTATGTATGTGTAAAACAGACCACACTGATCAATCCAAAAGACTCCAATGACACTTGAGATTAAGGGGTTTTTTCAACTGTCTACTGCCTGGTATTCTAAACATAACACGTAACTGATGGGATTAGTGTGACCAGTCAATGAGAACAGTTTTCTGTTAGATCCAATTTCCAAAATTATATGCTCTGTTCAAAATACTACACAATGGACAAACCCCACAAACCCAATAATAATAACAAAATAATAATAAATCACAAGAATACTGGTTCTGTATTGTAACATAATGGGATAAATCACCTTGAAAATATTTGATTGGGTTTATGGGAAATTCTACATAATGATTTCACTCTTTTACTGTACACAGCAACTTTTAATCATTTTGAGAACACCTGTTTTGACCCTTGTGGATTGGCAATTGGGAGCCATGTGTCTGTTCACTTAACACTCATACCATCACTACAGCAACAAAACACTTGTCTCCACAGATTACACTAAGCAGAAAGGATTCACATAATTATCTGTGACAAAGGTACATACAAAAACTTCAGACTTCCATACACACTATGTGAACTAGATTAACTTCAATTACATAAATGCAATTAGTGATACATGAAATCAGTGTCGTATGCAAATCACAGGGACACTATCACACTCGCCTTCAATCATACCACAGACCACACCCAAACATGGAATTTGGCATCTACTGACTGGAATAATAAACTGCTGTTTCTTATTCCAACTATTAACCATCCATACAGAGGGTATAATTTATGAAATATATTACATAATTTTGTGTTTAATTTGGATCTGTTACCTTGTGAGTTATGAAACTATAAAGTCTGGTAAATGGTTAAGAGTGCTTGTGAGAAACATGCTGTCTCTTTATTCAGCGTTAACATGTCCTTTCCTAACAACAGGGGCGGCAGCTTCTAATAAAATGTTGGCTGTTATATTAAAAAAAACAATCTTACACCACACATGAACAAGTTTTTAGGTTACTAGTTTCAGCTATGTTAATGAGCCATCATCAGAACTTTTTTTATCAACAGCCATCCAGTGAAACTTATCCTTGCATACAGGATTGAAATCTCATGTTCTACATTGCAGTAGGCAATTGCACCTGATATCGCACACATACCAAACACTGATTTCTGAAAGTTTATGAAACACTGACCTTCCAGAGGCACATACCACAAAGTGAAAACACCAACACTGCATAAACACTTAAGTACAGCTTCATACCTCTTATCACTGATCACTAAAATGACAAATTCTTTACACTCATAATACATTAATGGTTAAATTCAAAAGTTCCCCATACTACAGAACTCAAGAGTCACAGTTACCAATACAAAGAAGACAAATACCAAATAACAAAATTTTTAAGGAGTACCCACACATTAAAACTGCCAGAGTAACTTACATCAGTAAAATCAGAAATTTTATGGGAACTTGAAAGAACAAGACAGACGTGTGCTGCAACACATCAGACGTAATGCCAACCATGTCCACTCATATTTATATTTACAGCTATGGCACTAAAAACCTTTCTATACTCCATAATTTCATCCATATTTTATTTATTTATCTCAATAAATTTTATGACAAATAATGGAAAGGACTGAGATCATAACCCTATATGCAAGAGTGTTTCAGTGGGCACTTCTTGATTTAAAAAAAAAAAGTCTGATGATGGCTTGTTAACAAAGCCAAAACTAGTAACCTAAAAACTTGTATATGTCTTGTATAAGAATGCTATTTAATACAACATTTGAATAAAACACAAACAGGATGGAGCACCTTAAGAAATGTTGGTTACTACCTGCCAGATTATACGATTTCATAATCCAAACATCAAGACTGCCACAAAAACCTCAAATTTCAAATTCAATCCATATATTTACATGGTAATATAACACATATGTGTGAGACGCTACAAACATTTGTAACTGTTGTCTCGAACGTGACACCTTGTATTTCATAGCCTGAAAATGGAGGCCACAGATCCCCCTCAAAATGCAGGTAAAAAACTAAATGGTATCACATCCCATAACACCATAATCGTAGTGATCACCACCATGATGACCTCAAACCTCATCAGATTTTACTGTGGAATAATAGCAGAGGAAGATATTTTATGTCAAAGATAACTGAAGTCTGTATTTCTGAGTATGTAAAAGGTTAAATATGTGAAGAGAAAATTACAACACTTACATCTTACCTTCAGAAAGAAAAGTGATCTCTGAGTCTTGATTAAAGAGCTCTTGCATACTAAAGAGAATACTGGGACAAACGTCCATAAAGTGGATCCTTTTCTACCATGTATTTTGAAAATAATTAACTCAAGACACAGCAGCAGTATGACATCTTGAACAATGCAAGTATCCTTACTGTTAAATTCAGCATTGTGGCAATCTTCACAATCTTCAGGACTGTCCCAGTTTCATGTTACATGTCTACACCTGTAGTCCTGCATCACCCTCTGCATCTCATACATACTGCTTGTCTGTACTGAGGCCACAGTAGGGATGATGGCATTACTGGCTTCTATCTCTTGCCTACTGCTGTATTCTCATCCAGTACCCCCTGCTCTATATCAATGTGCTGGAAAGATCAGCACATGGTTATCATGACTTTGAACATTCATGTAAACAGAATGGTTATATTGGGAGGGGTGGGGGGAGGGATACAGGGAACTGTGCTGGAGCAGAATGCACTGCATTTCATGGGAGATAGCAAGTTGTCAGCTCATGGATTTCTTTCTGTGGCTTCAGTAGTCTGCAAATAATAACTTTTTTTTGCATAACTTTCAATTGAAGTGCCATAGTCTAACAACAAATACTGTAAGTATAACTATTCTGAAACATTGTCAGAGGAAATGAATTGCTTCAAACCTGGAAGAAAGCTACATTAAAGACCATTTCATACACTCTTTGAGACTCAGAGAAGCCTGGGCATGGCTAACTACTTATGCCATACATTTTGCAAATATAAATCTTGTTTACAGCATCAATCACATGCCAGTATAATGATAATGTGCTCCACAGTTGCATTCATTCATCTCCAATGATGCTGCATAATCTTAGTAAAACACTTGTAAACCTTATCATGAGACAACAGGGAATTTACATCTTCTGGTTCCACAACTTTTGCAGTCATGTTTTAACTCAGCATTTCAGAAATGCAATTCTCAGCCAGCACATATGTATTTATTGTAATACAATGTACAAGAAGTAAAGATATTAATTTTGTTCACCTTGTTACAAATTTTTGTTTTCAAGTTTGTATGCCTTTAAACAATGACTTTACACACTGTATCATGATACACAGGAAGTTTACTGGAAAGTAAAACAACTGTCCTTAAAACCACTGCCATGTTTCCATTATCATTTAACACTAATGGAAAAAGCCATCTTGTATAAACAACAACCAATTCACAGCATGGTTGGGGATAACCTCACACACCACTGCTAGGGAAAGTGGAAAACACTTCTGTTATTCCTAGAAAAGGGAGAGAAATGATAATAGCACTGACATATAAAAGGAATGGGAAAGCAATATAGGAAAAGGGATGAAAAGAGATGGTGATGTGAAAGGGATAAAGGAAAGAAAAACAGAGGTGACTTACCGCACCACCTTCGATGAGACATGTGCTTGTTTTGTTGCACAGCACCTCCTGTATTTCATGGTAAGGGATATATAATGAATTGTTTAACTTCCAAACATAACGTAGCATTAAACTAAAACTGCAGTTCATCACATTAAGATCCTTTTCCTTATATAAATCATGTATCATGTAACTTGAATTATTATGCATGACTGCAAATAGAACTTGAATCACAGCCAAATCACCACATGCTATAGTCTGTATCTTCAGCATCAAATGTCATAAAGAAGCCAAGCAAAGTTGCATAGACAACAACATTCCCTGCCAGAGTCAGGTAACAAGCTCCCCATTTTATCTGAAATATAAATTGATCATTATTACTTTCACTGTTTAAGAATGTTTCACAAATCCTTGAAGACATAATTCTATTTTTTAACCTTTAAAGGCCGAATGTTACATATATGTAGAGCAGCCTGTATCCCCTGGTGGCCGAATGTTACATATAAGTAGAGCCGTGCATGCATAAAGTT
>JGI20166J26741_11650252_pt1 | contig 11244 bp, 6 predicted proteins | sample TergutCu122P5_FD_26741 | JGI IMG/M metagenome (IMG submission 26741) | reverse complement strand
AGTCCAACAGGGCCAGATCCAGAGAAAAGTGTGGGTGATCAAGACAATGGAGGCCAAATTAGGCTGGTTTCTTCTGGGGTGCAAGTGCTCGGTGAGGTGGGGCATGGGTGTGGAAGAACAAGACCTCCTTGGTGACCTTCCCACACCGTTTTTCCTTCAAAATGTCCTTCAACTGCACCAGCAGAGATGAGTAATATTCCACGTTGATAGTTTGGCCCTTTGAAATATAATCAATCAGGAGGATGCTGTCTTGATCCCAAAAAATCAAGGCGAGAACTTTTCCAGTGGATTTTTGCACTCAGAATTTTTTGGGGCGGGGTGAGCCGCTATGCCGCCACTCCATTGATTGTTGCTTTTTCTCTGAGTCATAGTGATATAACCAGATTTCGTCCATGGTCACCAATCGTGACAGGAAATCATTTGGATCGTGCTGAAAAAATTCCAAAAGTTGCTCAGACAACTGGTACCGTTGAATTTTTTGATCCACGTTCAGGCATTTCGGGACCCACTTTGCAGAGAGCTTCCGCATGTCCAAATCTTCATGAATGATGGACCCAACCCGCTCACATGAGATGCCCAGTTGCTGAGCTATTGATTTAGCCAAAATCCGGTGGTCTTCCAAGATTAGCTTGCGAATTAGATCAATAACCTCTGGGGTAGTCACTGTTTTGGGTCGTCCAGGACAAGGCACATCACAGGTGGAAAACTGGGCCACCCAATTTTTTGACGGTGGCATACGATGGTGCAAGTTATGTTTCTGTTAGAATGGCGTGAATTTCCTTCGGTGCCTTGCCTTGCAGCGGGGGAAAAAACTCGACGACAGCACGCGTCTCAATGTTGTTGAAATCGCGCGCATCGCCCGACATGCTTCCTTTCACCCTCTGTAACAAGAAAAGACTTGCAGTTTGGCACATGAACAGACCCCTCTTTCCAACGACACTATCAATCCTGTCCTAAGACATCGGGAAGTAGGTCGGACTAAGGACTTATCAGCACCCCCTTGTATGTTGTTGCATCAGCGCTCACTGTAAACAATTCTATACAGTGTTCTGGGTACTGAATATTAAGCAGGGGATTGTAGCCTCATTACTCACCCAATCCGGACTCGTGTGATCAATTGTTTACTTGTCAGGCATGCTATAGGATAATGCGTACACTAACACTCAAGGTAGTAAAGATGATTTGGAGAAGCAAATGAATCATGAGTATCGCATACAATGGCTGTGCTTATTTATAACAAACTTTGTCATGAAATTAAAAGTGTTACATGTATAATGAAATTCAAGAAAATGATTATAAACATTTTACTCAATAACAGTTTTTATTCCGTATTCATGACTATTTATCTGTAATCTATAAAAATTGTGTTAATGGTGTTTTTATATAAGCATGCAAGTTATGTCCTTTCAAATTCATGTAATGTTATTTGTATTGTAATCTCTTGATATGTACATTATCATTTTGTAATGATCTATGGGATGAAAATAAAAATAAATAAATAAAAGATGCAATTTCTCCAATTTCACCAGCAGAACTGTGATATTCAACAAACAACACATTTTTGAGATGTGACATACACCTGCAAGCCACGGGAAACCATTTTCAACACCTTCTGTAAGTATGGTGAGTAAACACCTAACAATTACCCTTTGGAATCAGAATGCAGTGCCAAGTGTACTGCGCAAATACACAGAATTTAAATGGCCGCCCATTTAACTGCATGTTTTTGGCCAAAGACTTTAGCTGATGTTCATTTTTCTCTAATCACACTGTGCGTGAACTACATTCCACTTTCAGCACCAAAGGCTTAAGTGCAATACTGTGAACTATAATAAGAGGACCCCAACTCACAGCAGATCAAAATAGTGGCAGAAGTGACCACCAATATACACTAGACAAAACAATGATCCTACATTATCCTCCCATTTATGTCTCAGAATTTTAAGTAATTCTAAACATCCATTTTAACAAAGAAATACCTTTCAAAAAGTTTTCCAACCCAAATTTTGAACACATTTTTGTCTCCCTCATGTTTCCCATCCAGCACATCTCTTCAAGTTTAAAACTTATTACTCATTTGACATTCATTATAAGCAGAACACAGTATAGGGTTGGGTATTTAAAAAACTGTAGGTTATCACGATGACAGACACTCATTTCTTAAGGGGCAAAACTGTAGCAACAATTACACACAGTTACAACAGCAGCGAACGTTTATAAAGACAAAGATAAACACACCAGGTTCAATTGATAATAGCATTTTATGCTTCACATCAAAATATAATTTGCACCTCATACTGTATAATGAGCATTATTTCGATAATGTAGTAGGGAAAGAGCATGCATTTAGTACATGATAACCCTATGTAAAGGTAAGTTGTATTTAATATACACTAGGCACATAATTTTCTAATCTTTATTGTCTAAATTTCTGTTTCATCAGGTTTACTAGGAACTCACAAGCTGTAAATATGGGCCCAAAAAATATGTTTTAAAACATAAGTAATATAAAAATTCTGACACTAAAGGCTGATGTTTATAACCGTTGAAAAATTGGAATGATATAAAATGAATGATCTTATTACTCCCAAACAGAAATTGTAACAGTTCTTGCAAGAAATGTTAGTCTTGCCTCCAGTAAAACAAAAGGTAAAGCAATCCCTTTTACAAGCCTGGAGAGGCACTGAGGGTTCCAGGAGGTTGAGGCTCCCAGATTTCATTATAGCACATGAAGGTGGTAAGGTTGTCAGCCATGTGCACCGGCTGCTTGTACCCCCCAGGAAATATTCCTGGTACTCATTTCTGTTAGAGGCTGAGTCGACCCCAGTGCCATAGTGCAGTGGGAAGGATTATGTTATCTACACACACAAAATTAACACTTACGCTTCAAAGTACAGTACAGAGTTATCAGTGTGAATTCAAGTAGAACTGAGGTACTTACCTGGGGGAATCCAACTTACAGGCTGAGGACTGGGAGTATATGTGCTATATAATTAATACATGCAAAAGTGCATTTTTTTAAGTCAACAATGGCACTGTTCCCAATAGGGCTACATTCCTGGAAATGGTGCAACATGGAACGTTTTCTCATGAGTGCCATGTTATAATTTTCCCTTCCCCTGTTATAATAAATAACTATAAATTCTTTAACAGTGCACAAGAAGCACTTCAATGCAGCAATTATATAACAAACCTATGGGTTGAATGTCGTTAAATCGCTGCTAGGTTTAACATGGTAAAATACAATCAATGTAGCAACAAAAAAAAAAATGGAATAAATGACAGTGTAAGAGTGGAGTGATGAAAATCATGCCCTGAATGTATATTTTTCATTTTATGTAAATGTTTCTTCACAATGTAGTAGGAAATGATTATAACTGTCATGTTTCAACCCATTCCATGCCACATACATGCAAAACCTTCAATTTGTTACGTTTGCTTCATTCTCAGACATACATACAAGCACGCGCACGCACGCACACACACACACACACATCCTTCGGCATTTCTTGTTCCAAATTTCTCGAAAGACTCTGCAGAGAAAGGCTGAAGAAACTTGGAACAAGCAAATGCACAAATTAATTAATTGCAGTATTACTACATAGTACATCAAAATGTCATTGTGATTGTTAATCAGTGGGGATATACGAAGGGCAGTCCATAAAGAAACTGAACTTTATTTTTTTTTAATTTATTGTTTTAATTAGAACTTAATCAAACTTGTCTCCTTCAAAGTACTCCCCTCCACTCTTGATACACTGCTCACAATGTTTTTTTCCAGTTCTGGAATGCGTCCTGGAACATGTTTTGCGGGAGGGCGCGAAGGTCCCATATCGAATCTTCTTCTATCTCCTCTACCGTCTGAAATTGGCTACCTTTTAGTGAGGATTTCAACTTCAGGAACAAGAAAAGTCCGCAGGGACAAAATCTTGAGAGTAGGGCAGCTGGGGGACAACAGTCGTCTCATGCTTCGTCAAAAATTCACGGATAAGGAGTGATGCGTGAGCAGGTGCACTGTCATGGTGCAGCATCCAGGTGTTGTTTGTCCATGCCTCAGGCCTCTTCCTTTGTACTGTCGCCATCAAACGCTTCATGACGTTTAGGTAGAACTCTTTATTGACTGTCTCACCACGTGGAACATTTTTATGAATCACAGCAAGCACTTTCTCAATGCAATCGTTGTCCATTGACGTGGAAGGCCGTCCAGATTTGGGGTCGTCTTCGACGGACGTTTGCCCGATTTGAAACGCTGGTACCACTCGTGACATGGTGTACGGCTCAAACAATCCTCTCTGTAAGCCTGTTGCAACATCTGAAAAGTCTCCGTAAAAGTTTTTCCCAATTTGAAACAGAATTTGGTGCAAATGTGTTGCTCCTCAAGATCCTTCATTTTTTCAACTTTCAAAAAATCGCCGAGGGTACTAAACACACATTCATTCAAGCGTGTGAAGCTTGATGACTAATTAACGTGGCATGATGCTGCTAGTGTCACAATAAATCTTAAAGTCCCCACTACACAACGCCACCATCGCGAGCGTGCTGCGTGCGCTCAGTGGCTCGTTATATCAAAAGTTCGGTTTCTTTATGGACTGCCTACGTATATCACCACATATCAAAATCCAATTGACAACAACAGTTAAAACCAACCAGTCTTTCTTACAAATTACTCACAATGTAATTTACTGTTTCAGTATTTATCAACTGTTTCCATGTGGCAAAAGACAACATGCATAAAGATCCCACTGTTTAAAACCCAAAAATAAAACGTAGGTAGTGGGCAGAAAAAATGTTTAGCCAATCATACAATGAAATAAATAAGAATCATTTATTAATATGCGTATGAGCTAAGAATTATGACATATGGGTACAAAAAATAAAATGCTAAGAAAAATACTACTACTCAAGCTCTGGCACTCAGGTTACTAATTTTTCTGCACATATCCATTCATCTTTCACAGTCTTTGTCCAGACCGTATAATCACTAATCTACACATCATCCTATCCCTTTCCTAGTCCTTCCTGTTAGTGGCTGGTTTGATGGCTGTTCAGCTCCTACAGACATTTTCTACCACTGCCAGATAGCCAAATGTTTGTACACACTGTCAGATGTGTTATATTTTTATGGCAGGGAAACAACCAGTACATTTGGTGTCCCAAACTGAATTCTGGGGTATGCCTGGACACAGTTCTTCAAAAACTATGAAACTTGGACTGTCCTAGGAAAACTGATACTAAATGGACCCTTACACATGTAGTCCTGTATCTCCTGGCACACCAAATAGTGTATTACTGAAATGTTGTGTGTTATGCATGTGTGCATGTCTTCCTGTATGCATGCATACATCTACTTCACTGACCCCCCCACACCAAAACAATCTTTGAAGCAAGAATAAAAAGACAGGCAATTTATGTACAGTGGAACAATGAGGTGCATTCATGCAACCACTGTTGCAGTGGAAAAGCAATAAATATTACATATTCTGAGTGTGTTTTGTAGCCTTATTTATCCAGCAAGCAATGCACATGTGCCACCATACTGCCATCTGTGGCCTGTCCACCTCTACAATATTTTTCCACATAACCTAAGAAATGCCATACACACACACACACAAAAATTTATTGAACACAGAATGTGTTTTGATTTTCTCTACAAGTTTTATGTGAAACATCTCTCATTCTAAGAACTGAGAGAGAGAAGATAAAAAATGTATACTGGTCTTAATGTAGAGTACCCGTTATTCACGTAATATTTTAATGAAACTTGAATTTTCTCCACTGTTTTTCGAAAAATACTCAAAATATCAAATTTCAAGAAAATCCAACCAGTGGAACCTGAGTTGTCCCAAACAGACAGACAGACAAACATAATGAAACAAAGAGATGCCTTTAGCAATTTTGAGAACATGCCTAAAAACAATGAGACTTAAGTTTGAACTAGCTGCAACCAAACTGATTTAATGCATCACTCTACACAAATCATTATTACAAAACACCTAGATGGAAGCCCAACATAATTGTCATTAAAAGAAATACACTAAAATTGTGTTTCTGTGCTTACTTCAGTGTTATGAGACTCAGACTGAAGATACCAAGCTTCAACAAACACGCTCATGAGACAGGAGCCATTAGCATACCATGCTGTGCAACATTACGCATCAAACTGTATACTAAAAAATTCATTCTTATCATTAATATTTCAACACTGGAATCTTTAGTGGGCACTCACAATATTCTGGCACATCAACATATTACCTTGAAAGGTTTATGAATATATGGTTCAGATACTTTTTCAACAGATATAACACACTGTCCAAAATTCCACTTTTAGGTAGAAATCAAGATTTTTGACCCACACCCCACAGGCTCCTTTATAGGCCTGAATTTATTCATTCTATGCGGCTTTCAGTAAACATACACAATTATACAATAACAAATTACAACTTTGTGTAACATACAATTATGATATATGAGTGCTGGATTAACTAGGGCACTCTTCAGTGTCAACATCAGAAGTTATATGAAAACCATGCCAATATCACTAATATTAGAGATTCAGACATTAATATAAAATAATATGAAATAATATATGATACATTATTTTAGATTTTGACACAGAAAAAGTCTTCATTAAGCCTTAGAGCATGTTGTACTTGTATCACGTGAGCAAAAGGCTAAGGAAGGCTACTGCATGACTGTGTAGGTCTCCTCTATAAATATATATATAATATATAAATTTCTTGACACTTGGGACATGGCAACAAAAAGTTGTATGTACAAATCTGAATGGGATTCATCTGGCTCAGTACAGTTTAGTGGTAGGTTCTTGCAAAATAGAAATGAATGTAAAATCAGGGTCCTCGCAGTAGTGAGTAATGTGTCTTCAGGCTGCATAACCCAACATATTTCTTGAATCAATAATAAAATATTAAATTCCCAAGAAGAACTTGGCTCAATGGAGTTAGTGACACTGTTATATTTCTTAAAATCAATTTCACTATAAACCTCCACCTCACCCTCAAGTGACACTCCTCAAGAGAGATTTTGGGCTTCTGCCATGAAGTAGATGAGATCTGCACTTTTATGGGACATTACACAGCATATTAGTGGTACCTCCTTCCTGACATTTTGGGACAACCTATCAAACCCATCTTCAAGGGTAAAAAAATCCAAGAAGAAAGCCCATTACACTTTGGTTTGTGGTTTATATACAGAAAGATGTGGGCGGTGATTGGTTCTCGGGACACGTAACCAATCACCACCCACACATTTCCCTATATAAACCACACACCTAAGTGTGACTGGCTCTCTTCTTGGATATCTTGACCCTTAAAAGATGGGACCGCTAGGTTTTCCCGAAATGTCGGATATTATGATGCATAATATCCCAGAAGAGCACTAATCTCACTTTTTTCAAGAGGTTTCCCTGCCAAATGCATTTCCTGCACCAACTGTATACACATATAATCTAATATCATTATTCACTTTTAACCATCCTAATGACTCTATAAGAAAAACATAAACCACTAAGATTTAATGTGGAAAGTAATCAACATTCACAGAAAAAAAGTACAAATTTTAGGAAGATTGAAGAATAAGGAAAATTATGACAAAATGCCTCTATTCACCCATACAAAATAATCCCAACTTTACTTTTATAATAACACATTAAATTCATGCACTCCTATGTTCTGCAACATATGGAAACCTGAGTGAATGGTGCACAATATTCTCTCATGGTGAATCTGACAAATCTCACCTACACCTACCCCCATCTTACGAAAACTGAATAAATATGTATTCAACATAATAACCACTTTTTATGTGTAGTGGAGACAAACTCACTAAGAAATTTGTACCAATAAACTCATCAACTGTCACGCCAAACATGTTAATATTATGAAGGGCATAGAGTTCATAAAGTCATCTTTTTGCAATCTCCTACATCAAGTGTATTCAATCATAATATGAGAAACAATCCCCCAGTCATCACTCACACCATACCTAATAAGAGATGTAAATATGGGGAAAGGGGAATGAAATATCATATTACTGGTCACAGTAGTTAACTATTCAGCCCTTTTCTGCACTCATTTCAGATATGTATTATAGAAACTAGCCACTGTCACTTCCACTTCCTTCAACACAGAAACTTTATTTTCTTAAATCTGGATTCTTTCCTTCAATAATATGACCTATTCCACTTCCTAACCGAGTTATCTTACCGGAATTTAACAGTGAAGCAAATGTAGTGGAATACCTACCTATTTGGCATTATCATTCTTCACTGTTTGGAGAAAGTGAAATCCTTCTTCATCATTAGTGTCACAAATGTACGTCAAAGAAAACACCACCGCACTTATGAAAACTCCATGTAAAGCAATGAAATCTAAATGGTTATAAAGCTTCAGTTCAGCACGTTCCACCGATTAGCAGCAAACAGTGTATGCAGGATACACTTACTCATGCACAATCAAATTCACTTCAAAACCTTATAATTTATTTACACACCCAAGCGGTCCATTTCTTTCAAACCAATCCTTTTAATGTCCCGGTCAGCGTGCTTTCAAATCATTTTTCAGTGTCCAGCCTTAAAAGAAAGGGAGGGAAGGACTCTTGTCAACATTTCATACTAAATCATATACGATACGAAGACCACAAACTTAAAATATTATAGAACTTTCTCCTACCACAAATAAAATTTATACCTACCTTATAAATAAACACACTTTTCTGCCACACTACGTATAGTTTAAAACTACTGTGCTGCCAACGAAACGAAACATACAAATGACATACCTTAATCATAAAATGTGTGCACGATGAAGATCTGTTAAAACACTATCAGTGTTTCCACACTTAGAAATATCCAGCACGCTCTTATATTATTTACGTTTTATGATGTAGTGTACAACTGAAGTTATGAAACGTACTGTCGCAAAACTTTCCGGCGATTTTTGCTCAGCACTTACACCTCGCAAACACTGTCCTTCTCCATGGCGTATTACATACCTCCTTTCTCTACTTCCTACCGTAAAGTATTTTGGGAAGAGATGACCACAACTTTTCGGGGAACTGTTATAGATCTGGCTTTTCATTGGATATCATAATCACATGACGCGCAGTACCATCATGCAGCGTTAAACGTCCAATCGTCATCGAGCGTGCACAGACGGCTGTGACGGATGTGTTAAAAGCGCGAAACGATTTCGTGTGCAATAGTTTTCAAGTGTAAATTATAACAGCAAAGATGTACTAACTTATAATTTTAAGGCAGGTTCATAATGACGTATAATTTTCAGTATAAACATTCTGAGCAATACTGTTGATGCGGAGAATTACTCCTTATTCGTCTACGATTCTGCAAAAAAATAATGGGCTGAGAGCTTCATCTCCTAACGCTCTGATTACAGGAACAAGGACAATCAACCGAAGAGAAGGTATTAATTAAACAGTTTATCCTACGTCATATAAATTTTGTTCGATGTTTTAATGGTTTGGTTGTCTTTAATTCCTGACTCTATGACGACAAACGTTTAACTTTTTGAGTACAGAGATTAATGCGAATTAGATATATAAACATTTAGTTTCGTAATGTCAAATTCACAGTCTACATTATAAAGACCATGTGATGAATGCTGTGCAGGAGAATAGTCGCAGCTTTTGTGAATTATACTAAACCTATCGAACCTAAATACACTTTGTGGGCAGAATTTAAAATTTTAAAGTTTAAACCGCTGTGCGCGATTTTAGGCTTCCGTGGAGGTGTACAGGAGGAAGTCTTTGCTCTCTGGAATGTAAAGCAGCCTTGACTGGTAATTCCTAACCATTATTTCGGGACAGTCTATGGGTCCCATCTACTACGGTAAACAGCACAACATAAGTCTTCTTGGACAGCTTGACCCTTGACGATGGGACAGGTAGGCTGTCCCGAAACGTCGGTTACTAACTACCAATCAATGCTGCGTAACATCCCCAAAAAACGAAGATCTCTTAAACGCGCTGGTCCTTATGGTAGCCACTGGGCTTTGGTGGGTGAATAGAAACTCGATGAAATTGGATTTTTTCTCTGATTGCTAAGATGTTTATTATTTCGAAATGTTCTTATTCACCTTCCAAATCAACTACATACAATTCCCTTTTCTGCATCTAAGGAAAACAACATATACGAACGTCCGGTGGCCATATTTCACGTTGCTGTAAGCCTGTCCCTTTCTTTATCACAAATTACCGTGTGTCAGAATAAGAAACCGGCGGACTTTGTCCTTAGGAATTTCGGTTCCGGCATGTTTTTGTGTGTAATAAAAGTTTGTTTTTGACCGCCTGTGGCAGCCATGACTTTGTCGGCAATAAGGATAGGACCTTGAAATTTTGTCAGTAGCTTTCGGATGATACCGAGAATTGTCGTGTCAACTATAATCAAAATCGGTCCATGGGATTTGACGCCGTGAAGTCTGAGTAACTTCGGGTATTTTATGGAAGAGACGTAGTCACTTTTGAATGTGGAGTATGAAGGTGGGTACAAGCATGAAGTTTTGCACTATTAGGATGATCACGAAATATGCCGTGTTAGTTAGAATAGTTAGAATTGACAAAAAGAAAGAGGCCGTGTTGTCTAACTTGGGGTAGTTATGGCAAAGACTCATTTGTTACAGCATGAGCGCCCGCCCGCAACTGAATAGGAGGTTGGTTGGGTCCCAAAGCCAATGCCGACGCTTTGGAGAAGACAGATCTCCCTTGCGCCTGCCGGGAGTCGAGCCACAGTTCCTCTTTTGTTCCGTCTCTAACTTAGGCACTGTTCCAACTACGCTATTCCGTCTGTCCACAAGTTCAAAGGTCTGTTTATGTATTAATGGTTTATACAAACACGCTGACAGTAGCTAAGGTACTGGGTGGCACGAAGATGAGCAAATAATGAAGTGAAGGATGTGGAAGGCACCAGTCTTAGTCCATTGGTGTTATTGGCCTGAAGTGATCGAGTAAAATCACGAAAAACCTCAGTTTGATCGGTTTCCACACCGGGATTCCGAGCCGGCACCTTGCCGGTGCCAGCCAGAAGCGGTACCGTTTGTGCCAGCTTGCTCTGTAGAATTACGTGTGCTGTGTGTCATAATGGGATTACACCAGCCTCCCTGCCTTTTAAACCCACAGAAAATATGAGGGTTGGAACTTTAATAGTGGCAACTATTTATTTACAACTGATACAAAATAGATACATGTTTCGAAGTTTTACTGTCCTTCAATGTA
>JGI20166J26741_11650141_pt1 | contig 11248 bp, 5 predicted proteins | sample TergutCu122P5_FD_26741 | JGI IMG/M metagenome (IMG submission 26741) | reverse complement strand
GTTTTCACTATCTCACGATAAAGATGTTGTATAATAGATGTACGGGTATTTATAAGTTTGGAAATAATACTTACCCTCGGCACATAAGACGCAGGTCAAAATCAGGTCACATTTTTCAGGGAAAAAAGTGTGTCTTATGGGCTGGGAAATACAGTATGTACATTTTAGAAATTTTCATTAATTAAATGTGTTAGTGAAAAATTCATCATTGCTGACATCTGCCATCTCAGTGTGTTAAAGGCCAGTTTTGTTGCACTGCAGAGCTAAATATTTTTACATGATTAAAACATTGTTACTTTTTTATATTTCCCCAATTTTCAGTCATGAGTGGATGCAACATGTCATTGTCCTTTCCAAATATCAGTATGTCAGGCAGAGACATGCAATTAGAAAGTGAATGTTGAATACAGCCAGTATTTTAAAAATTATAAACATAGAATTATTCCTTAAAAATTAACTTTGCAGGTGAAATTTTGACATTAAATCTTGAATTTATCAGTAATCACCGACATAGCAGTGTCAATGAAAGCTTATAAATATATAAGTAATGATGTGTCAGATACTGCAGTAAAGGACATTACCATTGGCCCTGTGTATTTGACAAAACAGACTGTTGGCAAATTCGTGGTCAAGTGACAGGATCCTTAAGAGTACAGGGAATTTTTATGCCTTGGTTGCTAAAAAAAAATGTTGCCCCATTTAGGTGGGGAATTTATTCTGGGAACTGAGGCAATGGGGGCCCCCTATACCAGCATTGGGATGTATTATGTCTGGGAAATTAAAATGTACCTGTATTGTTTCTGTTTTTAGAACATGCAGTTATTTTCTGTTTCTTAACTGTAATGACAGTTAAAGTATACAGCTGTTCTGGATTAGGCATAAGGACATTCTAAGTGCATATAGGAACAAATGTGTTACACTGTAACAGAAAAGAGTGCATGAATTCTTTGTCCTTACTAAGCAATAAGAAACTGAAAACTTTAGCATACTTGTAACAGTGTAATCCACTTATATACAGTTCACACATGCCCTTATCTTGTTCTTTGCTCCCGGGTACTGGCCTGTATTGCTGGTATATGCTTGGCCTTGCTTTCAGAAAAAATCCGCAGTGAAGTTTGTGTTCAATATTACATTTATTGTATCATTCCATTTCTTTCTGTCAATTATATTCATGTAAGACAGGTCAGCTGTTACATAGTGTTCTACAATCTAGCCAGACTTTGGCAGCATGTTCTAGAGGTCATTTGGAGCACAAAAGTGTAAAGTATACATCTGTTTGACACCAATACTGATTTAAATAGGTGTGATATAACAGTCTGCACATGTTAGCTGGTGTGGCTGGGTTTTGTTGCACTGCATTGTTGCTCAAAATGCCCTTCACATTTACAAATAAGGAATATGATTACATATATTTCATATACACTCTCTCCAGTGGTAGTTGTAGGGCTGCTGTAACAGAATACCAGTGACAATATCCAGGTTGTTGAGTTACAAAATTTCAGAATTTTGAGAGATACTGGTTCATTCTCATGAGTGAATGTTTCAGAGAAGACATTGTTCTGAATGCAGTGCAGCAAAACCCACATAAAGTATATAAAAAGAATTTCCATGTGGACTGGTGCTGCACTGACAGTATGCAGGATTATGTACACTGTTTGTTTTTATCTGTGTCATTCCTAAAGAGGACTAAACATAAATACTGGGAGATCATACCAGCTGTATATAATTCTGTGAATGGCTACAAGCATAACTACAAATTGTGCCTGACATTCTGTTCGTAGGTGACTCTCTTGACATGTGGCAGTGTTTAGAACACAGAGAATTATTACTCTCAGGTGCAGAAAAATCCACATGAAGCAGTACATAGTAATTTTCAACAGAGGTTTTCAACAAACATTTGGTATGGAATACTAGGAAACTGCCTACTTGGAACACATTTATTGAGGAATATTTAATAGCTACAGATAGAGATTTTCAACCAAGTGACCTGCTGGTTTATTTAGAGGATCTGCCTCTTGCAACAAGAGGATGAATATGGTTACAACATGACAGAGCATCTGTAATATTTTCCATGTTCCATGCATTACACTGATTATACAGCATTTAATTCAACAGTTGCACAATTAACAACAATCAATTGTCACTTTACATTGTGCCTCCTACATGTTGCAGCCTTAGCATGGCCATTATCAGGGAAGTTTCCAAGAAAAGAATGCAGTAATGGCAGATTCTGTTAACGATGTACATATGTGGAGTCAGAATACAGTGTTTTCAATTAAAATTGTTTAAAATATAATTGCAAGTACTAATATAAATATTTTACATTCCATGTGAAAATCTGTCCATCATTGCAGATACATATCCACCGTGGTGTAAGTATCTATTTACAACACAGGAATAACTCCATAGAATGACAATTCATATAGATGTTTGTCTGCAAAGATGGACAGATATTCCCATAAAAATGTATGACATGGATATGAAAGGTATTTGTAATTAGTCTATATTTTAAATCCTTTTAACACTTTTAATTTAAGACAGTGCATTCTACCTCCACATATGCACATCTTTAACAGAATCTGCCATTACTATATTCCTTTGTTGGAGACCTCCCAGATAATGGTCATGCTAAGGCCAAAACACGTAGGAGGCACATTGTAAAGTGACAAATTATTTGTTGTTCAATGTGCAATTTTTAGGCATGTTCACAAAATTGTATACAGCAACTATTAGCTTCATCATGTATGTCTGTCCATCCTCCCATCTGCATGGAATAACTTGGCTTCCACTGGATGTATTTTCATGAAATTTTATGTGTAATTACGTCTCAAAAAGTAAGTTCAACAACTTCTTTCTGAAAGTTGTGCCATTTGTGAGGTAATGTGGAAAATATGGTACAGGCAGACAGGTCACAGATGACAATATAAAATGGTGCACATGCTCTGCTTACTGGATAAGCACGGCAACAGACACACATTCAGAATATGTAATACATGTTGCCTTTCCACAGAAATAATGTTGTGCAAACACATTGAATGTTACGTGCCTGTCTACACTGCCTGTATTTTTGGATTAAATGCTGTGTGACAGAGCATCTCTGCATATTAGAAAAGAGGTAATAGACTACTTGAATGAAAACTATCAAGGAAAATGGACTGAAAGATGTGGACCAGTGGTGTGACCCGTTTATTCACCCAGATTCATTCCTGTATAGTTGCATTGAGTTTAGGGTGTACCACCAAGGGAACCCAGAAATAAGACAGCAACCAGTAGGTGCACAGTCACTGCCACAGCTAGCATAAACAAAATGCACAACATTCAGTTGGAACTTTCAACAAAGTGGATGCTAGCAGTATTCATGTATGCACATAGTTCATTTTAAAAAAATTAGTTATTAACATTTACATTAATACTAATAAAGGTTAATTAAATACTGACTCCATATGCATTGCTAAAATATGTTAGCACTTGACTCCATAATGGTGTCAAAGTGCCCTAGAGTTTATAGAACTTCTTTGTTCCTAATGACCTGTTTGAACATGCTTCTGAAGTTTGACCACCTTGTCATGGAATATGCTATGGAATTCCTGTACAGTGGAGGGGGACTGTCCCAGTGTACAATGTGGCACTGGAAGAGTTTTTCTGCAAGTATTTTGATTTTGCCCAAACAGTTAACCTTTGAAAGCTCCAAATTCATATGTATTTGTCTAACAGTGGCTGAATATAGTCTAGCCACTGACATCAATAAAAGAAAAACAGTAAAGTGAAGTTAAAGAGACTCAGATTTTGGAGTTCTGTTATTCAGCTGTTAAATATGTGCCTAGAATTTTTACTTCCATCTACTGTATTGTTAAGAGTCTTGAAGTATGTAGCAGCTGCCACTACCAATACATTCTCATATTACCATGCAACCTATCAGCCAGTACAAATACGAGCATTAAAGTTCTCAATGCAGAGGTTGAAACGCTTTATGAAATATAGGCTGTAATTTTATTAACTGTAGTAATGTGTAGGAATATGAACATTTGTTCTTGTTTTATTGTATTTGTAAATAATGTTACTTTATACAGAATGAATTTAATTTATTCAATTATAGGTAGGTTTGTAATTCAAAGAAGTGCTGTTTATTTTTGTGTTATTTTTATTATGTTATACTGTTATGAAGTGTATACTGTTCTACTTCATTGTATTTAAATACAAGACTGACCTGTTGCCTCAAAATTTATTAGTTTTGGGTAAAACATCTCTTTAGAGAAGAGTATGCAAATTATGTAACATAAAAGACGGCACTGATATGAAATAGGAATTTGACACATTAATAATATGAGACAGCTTTCACAGTGTGGTGACCTCTGTGAATAGTGTCTCAGTAGGTGGTCAAATCCCCCCACATATTTCTGACATCCAGTTTTGAGATAAATGTATTTACTTATTATTTCCATGTTTAGGAAAAGATGTAAAAAATAAGGACATTATTTGGAAATGCCGTACATACACACAAAAACAAGTTCTATTAAAAGTGCTTAAATTGAGGTTTTCAAAACAGTACACAGCCATAAAAACTGTTATGTGTATATATATTTCTGCAAATGTGCAGTCCCAAAAACTGCATAAAATTGCCCAGGCACATAAGGAGTGCCAGTCCCCACTGTTGCCCTTTACTTTTTTGGAATTTGCTATGCAACCTAACATCTCCATTCTGTATCTTTCAGGATGAACTGGCTAAGGGGGAGTAACTGCATGTGAAATGGTCTTTTTAACACTAGGAACCACACCTGTGCAGTAGTTATTAACTCCAGGAAATTCTTTATCAACCTGTCATTTCTAACATTCATTCTTTCAAGAGTCTCATAATAGCAACTGTGGCATTTGGCAATCAATTTTTCTTCAAATACTAAATTTTCCATGTTAACAGACTGCATTTGATGATTCAATTTCTGAAACAAAAGGCACCAAAATTATCAGGCTATATTTTAATATGTCTTATCTCTTACATGACACTTTCATTTATAAGAAGTAATTTCTAATGAGGTTACAAATCTGACATTACATTAATACTGCGGTGTAAAAATTATTAATCCAAGAATTCACAGCCTTTTCAGTGTGATGATATTGAATACAAAATCATAGCGCTGTCATTAAATACAACAGTCCTTCACCAAATACAGGCAATATATTATGGGGAAAATATTGCATTTGGTGAAACCACTTGGGAATCCCAAGGCTCATGAGAAACACAGGGTGAGGGAAATAAAGAGTATGGGCTGCAGTGCTAATCTGGAATTAAAAAACTGGTTTCAGATACCATTACAGCTATGCCTCTAGTAAACTGGTCTCTTTATGTGGAAGCCCCCAACTTCCTCCATGGTATTCAAATATAAACCGTGGATACAAACCTCATACAGTGGTAGCAAAAAGGGATACAACTGAAAGACCACACACACTTAAAAGTGCAAGGATGATTATCCAAACTGCTGTTGCTGAGGGATTCTTACATGGACAGATGGCGGCATGGGAACAGTTTTGAGTACATACTGTATTAAAAAGAATTATATTTGGCTCATGGGGCAAGGTATGAAAATAAGTATTTCCTAGAAAGGGAAGGAGAGCTTCAAGATGAACAGGGGTAAAATTTATTAGTCATCTTATATGTCTTTGTAGATAAAAATTATTTTGCGAACTTATTTCTTAATGTAATTTTCAAACCTGATTGTATTCATCCTTTTAGTGTGCTTTCTATTCTGCACTTCTCTTCACTGAGAATTTCACAGTGGTTTGTTTAAAAATGTTAACACAGAGTGTCAACTTCTAACAACCTGAGTGTAGTGCTGCCAGTATCCAAATAAATATATTTATTTGTTTATGACAGGTATATGCAGTGATGGAATACTTGTTAAACATTTTTGAAATTGCATGATATCACGCTTCTGCCTTGAAGCAGATGAGACCTGTGCTCTTCTGGGTTATTACACAGCAAATAGTTGTAATTTCTTACCAATGTAACAGGACAACCTATCAGCCCTATCTTCAGGGGTAAAAAATTTGGATTTCTTGATGCTTGAAGATGGGACTGATAGGTTGTTCTGAAACATCGGTAAGAAATTACCACTACTCGTTGCATAATAACCCAGAAGAGTGCAGTTCTCATTTTTTAAATTATTTATTAAACATTAAAACTGTATATCGATACTGAATGAAAAATCACTAATTTAATCATAGTTACAACCCAACCCTTACACCAGGAACATTAATTTAACACTGCTCCATCCACTCCCTATGCACATAATAGCTACAATTTGCAGCCAATGCAGTTGGACTGTACTTGCTTCTTCAAAATAATAAATACCTGTTCATAATCCATCTACATCTAATTAAGAAGACCAGTGTAGCTGAAACTGTAATGAACATTTTAATGTATGGTCAAAACCTCATGATTGCTAATGACTTGATTGGATGTCCTTCACACAACCTCTGATGTTTCAAGGATCCATAAGGAATAATACTTTTATCTGCATGTAACAGTAAGATTTTTGAACACATTTACTCAAGCTGTCTTATGACACTTGTAAACCATGTTTTAACCCATGTATTTTAATAATGTAAAAGCTTTCAATAATTTTCCATGTCATATTTAGGCACTTCCCTGAAAAAAGTCCAGTAAGGACCAGAGACATTTTACAAATATTACTGCATACTGACATATTCTTGATTTCAAACTTCTGCCATGTTCTGAATAGTGTATTCATTCTTTTGGGTGATTCCCCAGCATCTGAATTTTATGTGCTGACGTTTTGGAACACTGTCAGTTCCGTCCTATGAAGATGGAACTGACAGAGTGTTCTGAAACGTCAGCATATAAAATTCAGACGCCGGGGAATCACCCAAAAAACGAATACAAATAACATATTATAGCCTTAATTTTACAGTAATGGTTTTCATTCATTAATGTTAAATCCTTGCTTATTGAAGGAAATAGTTTTACTGTATGAAACCAGGGAAGTATCCAGTATTTCATTTTCAAGAATTCATTGCATGATTGTTGGACGCTGATGACGTGAAGTGCATTGACCTGCAGCTTACTTCGGTTATGTGTTAGTAAATTCCTGTTGAAATTTCAGCTGTATTTATATCTGTGTGTAAGTTACTTCCTGATCAGAAGGCTATATTTGTACTTACCTGTAGTTGTGGCATTGATTTAAAATGGGCATCTGTACCTCTTGCCTAATGAAAATGTTAATTTTCACAGTAAGTGAAAGATTGAATTACTGTTGTAAGACACAGGTGATGTTTCAACATTTTTATGTGCAATATAATTAATGTGATGATGTGATTATTACTTTATATGACTTCAGTTACATGTTTCTCATGCTGTGCATGAATATAAATAGCATTCCCATTAAATGTACAGTATTATTCTTAATGTGTCATCAACACAAGAAATGTTCATAAGAATTTAAACGTGCCACTAAGTAGCAGTGTGGAGCATTCAATTGATGTTAGTGATGTCTAAACAGGTCTGTAATACAATCATATCAGATCTAATTTTTATTAAGTTGCCCACCAGAAAGACAGGCCATTTAGGGACATGTGCTTGCATGCACAACTATTTTCTTTTCATTTAAGAATGCAATACAGCATGTTAACTTGTACTCCATTTTTACTTAGTGACAAAAATGTTGCAGTTCTAATATTAGATAATCTGCACTAATTATATAATTGTTCTTTGACATGCATTTCAACAAATACAGAACAAGAAAACTTCTTTACATTAACTTACAGATGTGTATGGAGACAACTGCATATGCATGCACTGGCTACATCAGTTATGCAGCTCTGTGGTTGCATGGATGGAACATGTGGCTTTCTATGAGCATATGCGTATAGGCAACTAATATTTGCTGAGTAGTACAAATCATGAAGTCCTCATTGCACAGTTTTCCCAGCCACTTCTTACTTCCTCCCGCTTAGGCCCAAATGTCTTCCGTAGCATCCTTTTTCCTGAACACTCTTGTAATGTGTTCTTTTAGTGTTACAGACCAAGTTTCACATCCATACAATTATCAGGCAAAATTATAGTACTGTGTGTTTTAATATTTACAGTTATGGCACCACATGGAATGACAGTTCTGTACCAAGTATATTGTAGAAGCAGAAACATTCATCTATGAATTTTAGAGAGTCCTTATTTATAACATAAATAAATAAAAGAATATAGGGTTAGCAGTTTCTGCTGGCAAAATTTAGGTGTCTCTCCTTTCCTTCATGTTCCTGGCTCAGGATAGCAGAAATGGCATGATTGACACATCACAACTAAGAATGCTCGGCTTATCAAATTTTGGGTATGCCAGAACGGACTCTGACTTCAGTGCTTCCTATAAAGCTTCAAATGAATTCTGTTGTGGCTCACACCAGCTAAATGTATTATACTTTGGAGTTAACAAGGTCAAAGGTTTACTAATTACTGCAAAGTCCTGAATAAAAGATCTATAGTAACCCATCAATCCTAAAAAGGCTCTTAACATATCGGACATTCTGAGGTAATGGAAAGATTTTTATGCCCGCCACCTTACTCATCTGGTGACACGCCGGATGCACTCATGACGTGGCCCAGGTACGCCATTTTGCTAGCAGCTAAAGTACATTTTCCTAGGTTTAATTGAAAATTGGCTTCCCTAATTCTTTCGAAAACCATTCTTACTCTTCGAGCATGTTCCTCAGTCGTATCTGAGAAAATTAAAATGTCATCCAAATAGACGAGCATTTATGTCCTTTAGTCCTGTAAGAATTGTATCCATAATTTTTTTGAAGGTGCTTAGCGCTCCCGCCAAACTGTCAGCTAGTCTTTCATAACGAAAGCTTCCAAACGGTGTGATAAATCCTGTCTTGTCATCATCTGGGTGAACGGGAATATGCCAGTAGGCTGATTCTGTATCCATCAAGGTAAAGTAATGGCTACCTGTCATTAAGGATAAACTGTCTTTAATGTCAGGGATAGGGTAAACTGGTATTTTTGTTACAGCATTTAACCCACGAAAATCTGTATAAAATTGATATTTTGGAGTATCGTAAATTTCTTTTTCACCAAAATCACGGGGGCTGCCCACTTGGAACAAGCAGGTGTAATGGCGCCTCTCTGTAGGATGTCATCCAGTTGCCTGCCCATCTCCTCTTTCAGAGCAAATGATACCTTATAGCGGTTTTTCTTTATCGGTAAAGCACCTGTCTTCATTTTATGGATGCCTCTACTCATGCACGGTAGCATACCAGTAAATAAATCATAATACTTCATTACTGGCATTAAAACTTCATGCTCCACGCTTCTCACGTGCTTCATCGTTTTCTTTATATTTTAACTTGCCTGGTGATGATTCCTTATCACCCTTAATTACACTGTTAACACTTTGCTATGTTAACCTCAACATTACTGTTTGTGTTTGCACAAACAACTTTTATCCACTTCATCTCCGCGAAGCTCAAGGGGTTCTCCATCCCTTAATTTCCCCCTTCTTATTTCAGTGACATTAGTGTTGGTATTTATCACTTCTAAAATAAAATAGTACTATTCCGCATCCTCTGTATTTCTACAACGCCGTGACCTAGGGGTTACCACCGCCTCATATCAGTATGGGGTTAATTCTACATCTGGTTATTCCTTCTCTATCCTGGGGTGCCCCTTGCACTGCGAGAAAACTCATCCTATCTTTCACAAATACGTCGCTTATTGCACGAGCTACATAAGCTCCTGGGTTACGTACCTGTACGGGCTCTATTAACATTGCTTCAGACATTTCCCCACCCTGCCTGTTCCCTTCAATACATCCCATTATGACCACTCGAGACTTTGGAGGGAGAATGGCCAGCTGTGAAGCCAGTATGCTGCAAGTGTTATTGGACTGTTCATGACTGATCGGACCGTCGGGGTTTAGTTCCATGCAATCCAGGCTTTTGGGTCCTCCCACACCTAGCTTCCCTGTCGTTAGTCCATTCCTCGCAGATATTTCTGGGGTAATCAGCCCCGACATGTTTCTCCCTTCTCTAACAACAGGTGTCGCAAGTGACCGGTGATGAATTACGGTCATGGTAATCTAGCCCTGTGAGTTCATAACGTCTTCGCCCGATGATTGGGCTGCTTGAGCACAGGTCCACCTTAGCCTTGACAGGTCTCGAGATGTCTAATCCAAGGACACTGCTATATTCTACGTCTAAGGGGGTCACTAGGAATTCATGGTTGTATGCCTGACTGCCTAATTGCACTTCAATTGTTTAATTACCTATAATTTTCAATTTAGCACCGTTGATCCCTTTGCAGCCGTGTCCGTGGATTGAACCTCCGCTTGCCTAACTCCTGGTTTCACAGGACTTAAACTTGCGCCGGAATTGATTAAGAACTGGTGGGATTGACCTTTCACCTCTACATCCAGGAGTAATTCTTTCCTGGAAGCTCCCACTAACCAAATACAATCTACTGGGCTTGCCGGTTGTACCGGGGATGACTTCGGGGATCACGTCGCCGGAGCCCGTGTTTGGGGGTGAAGTTACTGGGCTATTCCCCACTAGTTGGGGACAATGATCCCCACAATGACCCAACTTCTTACAAGTGAAGCATTGGATGGGTCTTCCCCTGGGCATTCCTGGTGTGGAGGAATTCATACGTGACCAGCTGCGGCTTGCCGACCACCCGCCATATTTTTGGCGTGACCTTTGCCCTCAGAAGATTCGTCCTTCCTCTTTGACCTACAATCCCTCGCGTAATGTCCTTTTTACGCAATTACAACAAACTATTGCCTGGAAAACTCCGTCCCACTTGGCACTGAACACTCTTAGTGTCAGGCTGCTTCATCTGTTCTGCATTACTCACTGTAATTGCTACCTGCACGGCTTTGTCCAGCGAGGGAATCCTAAACTTCACTTGTTGACCTACGATACCTCTTCACCCATTTATGTAAGCGGCGACCAGTTGTCTTTCCACTTCTTCATGAATGTGTTGCCTCGTCACATACAGTACCAAGTTTTCTGGCATAGTCTCCTACACCTATCTGCGAATTCGTCAACACTCATTTTTTTCTGCATGGCATCTTGTAACCTACTATAGTGATACTGGGCTGGCATCTTTTCACTGAATCTTTATCAGATTTGCATCATTGGCTAGTGTTTCTCTTCCTTGCACAAACCGCATTGCAAATCCCTGTAGCTTTGTATTTGCTATAAAAGCCTCTTAACCTCCGACCATTCACTCACTTTCACGTAT
>JGI20166J26741_11650030_pt1 | contig 11249 bp, 7 predicted proteins | sample TergutCu122P5_FD_26741 | JGI IMG/M metagenome (IMG submission 26741) | reverse complement strand
GAAGGTCCTGCGACCGGCCACCTCGACACAGGTTTTTCTTGGTTTCCCTGTGTCTACAAGCGAATGCTGAGATGGTTCCCCATTTTCCAAGTTGCTACTATATGCCTCTCATGTAGCCCTCCCGACTTAAATTTTCTAGTTACCTTTTTTTTCATATTTGTGTACGTGTAAAATAACCACTGCCACCGGGTGACAACCCAATTGCAGTTAATAAATATTATTATTATTATTATGTTCGAAACAAATTAACCAGGTGAAATACAAAACATAAATAAATAAATAATCATGCTGAATCTAATAGTAATTTACTTAAGAAATTTTTCCTGCCCAAAGAAGAAATCTGTAGATTCTTTCACTAACACCTCCACTGGTATTGGAATCTTTAGTGCAGCACCCAAATCCAGTTCGTACACTCTTTCTGTAAGATCCTTTTCAATTTTATCATCCCATCTACACCTAAGTCTTCCACAGTCTATGTTTTCCATGTTCTGCATCTACGGCTATACGTATACAACTAACCCATAACCTGCGTGCTACACCCCTCGCACATTCCCCTTCAATATGTTATTTTAAATCTTACATCTCATCATTATGCACTTTTCTGCGTCTTGCCGTCACTTCCTCCTTTTGGTAGAAATATTTCCCTCAGCGCCCCATACTATAATATACACCTGTACTATAATATACTATACTATACTATAGTTTGTATATTCTTTCACAGGATTTTATGTAGGTGACTAGGGTGATTATTTTTGCCTCGTTAGGTCATTCCTGTGAACAGCATTAGCATTTTGTTGGTTAATGGAAAGGTAATTTGTTACTTGAAAGGTAAGAACTGAATTTCTAAGTATTATGTAGAGGTACGCCATAATTCAAAAGGTTCAGCCAGCGCACTGCAGTTTATTGCTGTAGTCTCTGAATGGGTTAGCAGCTCTTTAAGCTGTTATGTCACTGGATGCTGTTACAAGTAACTCGGAGGGTTATATAATTTAGCCATTTGTATTCTAGAGGCTACACGCCACGAATTTCACAGCCAATAAAAACCTTGACTCCGGTTTCTGAATCTCCTCTCATACAGCAACCTACAAGGGCTTCAGGCAGAGTATCCCTTTGCGACGATTAGATCAACAGTGGGGACATATACCCTCAGTCAATACCAGTTCTTGCATCAGGATTTCTGTTACACACTTTGGTCGTTCCTTTTGTCTTATTTCAAACGAAATAGCTGTGTTTCTTTCGACACACATATTAGTACTTATTTGTTTCTTTTTATATTTATCGATTATTTAACGACGCTCTCATTAACCACTGGCTATACAGCGCAGAATGGTACGATAAACAATGAATAGTAATTGGAAAAATGTGGAAGGAGGCGGTTACTATTAGGCGCGTTCGTAGTATTTGGAAAAGTGAATTCTAACTTCGTCATATCTGTCCGTCCAGATGAAACAAATCCGCTCCCACTGGACGGATTTTCATGAAATTTTATATTTAAGAATTTTAGAAAATCTGTCACGAAAATTCAAGTTTTATCAAAAATATTGCAAGAATAACGAATACTTTAAATGAAAACCTACGAAAATTCGTAATATCTCGATGAATGATCTTATAATGAGAAATATTTCTGAAGAAGTTGTAGAGAAAATCAACAGACACTTTTTATATTCAATTTTTCTTCCGAAAATTGTGTCGTTTATGAGATAATATAGAAAACACAGAATGCATTGTAGTATTTCCATACTATCAATTGTGACGCTGACGTACCACAATGTTACATTATGCATACATTGCCTGTCTTGTGAAATTTGAGGTATGGTTTCTGTATTTGCCTCGAATACTGCAGAATGTAGCGAAAATCCTCAGCCTGCAGACACAGATCTGAAACTGCAGGCTACCTGGACACAACATAAGCCCCTAATTACACGACCGAGACTTTGTAGGCAGTATATGACCCTAAAGAACATTATTACATAATTATTACCGTATTCAACAAATTCTGTTGAGCGGTTAGTCATTTAGAACATTGAAGCAAAGAAGATCAATTGCAGAACCAAATCAGGCTGAATAATTTAACTGACTCTTTTACCAACAATCTAGCAGGGCAAGTCCTATTAAAATTAGGCGTAATAATTAAATATTCGTTGGGATCGATCATTCAGTATTCTGTTGACGAGAGGTCCAAAGCCTCCTCCAAAACGATTCCTCAACATAGTGCAATCTAGAGCTTTCTTCTTCAAATGAGAGTATCCTCTCCTGTCTCTAAGGTCATCCAGTAGCTTCTTACGTCTTCTTCCTCGTCTTCTTGTCACTTCCAACTCTCCCTTTATCTTTCCTTCGATAACTTGTTTCAGCAGGCAGTTTCTACGTAAGATGTGACCAATCCAGTTAAACTTCCGTTTTCTTATTTCATGTAGAATATTCATCCGCTCATTGACTCTAAGTAACACTTCTTCATTTCTCACATGATCGGTCCAACTAATCTTCTCCATCCTTCTCCAGCACCACATTTAAAACTTTCCAGGTATTTCTGATCTGCTGCCCGAAGCGTCCAAGTTTCAGTACCATACAAAGCCATGCTCGAAATGTAGCATTTTACTAGTTTATTCCTCAAATTTAAGTCCAGTTTGCTGGTAAAAAGAATCTTCTTCTTGCTGAATGCAGCTTTTGCCATGGCAATCCTGGATTTAATTTCACACGTACATTTTCCGTTATTTGTTAATATGCTACCCAAATATTTAAAACATTCCACATTCTCCAGTTGTTTTTGGTCTATCATAATTGTTACTGGGGATGGTTGTCTTGAAATTCTTGTTACTTTTGTTTTTTCCACATTCATTTCCATGCCATAGCATCTTCCAATTTCAGTTAGTTTATCAATCATGCCCTGTAGCACCGTTTCTTCCTTAGCCATTAGTACAAGGTCATCTGCATATTTCACAGTTTGAATAATTTTTCCTCCGATGCTGAAGTCTCCAAGCCCATTCAGAGCTTCCTTGGTAAGGGATTCGCTATACAAGTTGAATAGAATTGGTGACAATCAGCATCCTTGTCTATCTCCTCTTCAAATCTGCACACTTCTTGTCTCCCCTCGGTCCAGCCCTACTTTAACCCTCTGATCCATGTACAATTTGCTAATCAATCTTCTTTTACGCCAATCGATACCAGTTCTCTTTAGGATCTGCATTAATTTGGTCCAGTTTACACGGTCAAATACCTTCTGCCAGTATATGAAGCAAATACACAGTTCTTCATCTACCTCCAAAGTTCGTTCTGCTATTATTCTCATCACCCCAATTGCATCCCTAGTTCCTTTTTCTCTTCTAAATCCAAACTGATCTTCTCCAAGTACATCCTCAATTTTCCTTTCAGTCCTTCTTCTAAGTATCTTTGCTATTATCTTTGCTCAAAATGTACCATCCGTGATAATTTTAGCAATTTGTTTTTTCCTTCTTATTTTACGTAGGCAAAAGATTAAGTGTGTATTTATACATTAACAACAGTTACAAAACAATAACAATAATAATAATAATAAATACACCTACATAAAATGCATATGACCAGGCTGTCTTTTTGTGTGATTGCCCCTAACTGCTGATTATTACGTTATTTCTTATGGGAATGTAATATTCGATTTACGCCTATTTAATTAACGCCCACTTTTCAGGAGCACGACTATATATAAAATAATGACTACGTGTAACCAAGTAGCAAACATCATAAAATTGGAGTAATTTAGCCAGACTTAGCTGCTCTATCATTGAGATTCGAGTCTACTGGGAATTGATACTGTATTTATGTTGTAGTAAACCTGAGATGTTCAAGGTGGCAATGCCACGTTGATGCCTTGCGGCTATGTGCCATGTGTTAATTATCTGAAGCTTGAAACTCATCTAGATAATATATACTATCTCAATTTTTACCCCAAAGTAAAAATTCTGATCCAACAATGCACAAAAAAATCGGTTAATGTTGTGTGGGTCAATATTCCCATTTCATGGCGAGAATAATAATAATAATATTAATCATCATCATCATCATCATCATCATCATCATATTCATGAAGGGTTAGGCGTGTTTCCTGTTCCTTGATCCTCAAAATGAAGTTGGTCCCTCCATCTCTTCTTTGATCTTCCAAATTTTCTTCGCCCTTTTGGTCTATATTGTAGTGCTTATTTCGTATTCTATTTGTGTCCATCCTCTGTGCGTGTTGTAGCCACCTTTTCTGTTACTGTTTTTATTTCCTTTACTATGTTCTGTGCTCCCGTTTTTTTCCTAATACATTGATTCTTTTCTTATCCAATTTTTGTTATCCCTATTAAGTGTCTCAAAAATTTCATCTGTGCTGTTTCTAAACGTTGTTCCTCTCTTTTCTTCAGTACCCAGGCTTCACTTCCAAATTTCAATGCTGCTTTAGCTGTAATGTTGTGAATTCTTAATTTTGATTCTTTGTTCATTTGTTTTCCAAAATGTCTCCGTATAGCTCCGTTTATTTTGTTGTACGTTATGTTTGCAATTTTTCTTCTAAATCACTTTTGTATTCTGTATACGGTACGCCAGGTATTTAAAATCTGTTATCTGTTCTATAATATTGTCGTTTATCACAATTTTACCCTCTGTATGGCGAGAATCATAAGAAGCATAAATAATTCTTTTGTGAAATTTTCTATAAATCATAAAACAAGCAGTATATATGATACCAATGCAGGCCTAATCTAATTAACAGCCACTCGAGAACCAGGACCTCCTCATTATCGAGGCTTCACGATCACAACCACACTGGGTAGGACTCTTCTGGACGAGTGATCAGCCCGACGCAGATATCTCTACATGACAAAACACAACACTCACAAGAGAGAGATATCCATGCTACCGGCGGGACTCGAACCCACAATTTTAGCAAGCAAGCGGCCGCAGACCTCCGCCTTGCACTGAAATCGGCTGTACCCAATATGGTTACTTGTACGCCAGTTCCTTTGATTATGATTATCACGTGCTGCACCGCAGCTAAAAAAGCCGCTGCAATGAAGTTTCCAATTCAAGATTAAGAACCTCTCATATGTGAAATTCGGTGATAACCAATTGGAACAAAGAGATAAGTAAAAGAAGAAAATAGACGTAACAATTTGCTGTACGACGATTCTCGCTTGTTATTGTGATTGACTGGGGTTTCGATCGCCACGGTAATTAAAACGGACGCTCTGCGAGATTCATTTTATGCTGGCGGTAATGACGGTACAAGTTCCGTCATGTGCTCCACGTTGAAGCTTATAATAACGGTACCCGCACATTTCCTGATCGATAGACCACACAGGAGATGCAAGGGTATGACAGATAATTTTACACCTGTTTTGATCATTCCTCCCCCTCCACCCCTTCCAAGATAATAGTGAAGTTACAATTTGCATTAGGAGTTTATGTACTTTATACTCTAAAATTAGTTATTAGGAAGTTCTTAATATCCGAACAACAACAAATTTCCTTTCTATCCATTGCTGCTCAAATGTCTGAAACATCAATGCTTTGGTTGGAGTTTCCTACGATCCTCTGGCTCTTCCAAAAGATCGCTGAAGTATAAAGTGAATTTTATTTTGTGTTGTAAAGTGTTAGAAGATTGTAGTATTGTGACGTAAAAAAAAAGAATTTTAATTTATTTAATTTTTTAATAATCCTTTTTCCGAAAAATAGATGTGTGCAAATTCGCTGAAAGTGTGATCCACAAAGTTTAGAGATGCCACTCTTAAGAAGTATAGCAGAAACAGTCAGATAAAGGACCTACTACCCTGCCCCCCCCTCCCTTTACCTAATATATGGGGTACAGGCAAGTGAAAAAGAGAAAGAAATTTTATTTAAAATAAAAGAAGTATCAGGAAAGAATTTTAGATTTCTCTCTTCCGCGAATACTGAAGTACTTGATTGTTATCACACCTACTTTGTCGCCATCTATTTTTGCTCTTGCTACTTAGAACAATGCTGAATGAATTGCAATTCTGTCGAAAGCGTTGGAGGGGTCAATCTAAGGCTTTCTTTACTTTTCGCATGACCTGACCTCCAAATCAGAATTCACCACTGCAAATGGGCCTTTTTTCATAAATATTACGCCTTCTGACATAAAGGTTTAATCTCCACTGAGCCATTATTAGAGTCGTCACATAATGATACGAGGCACTCCCTGTAAGTATTATCAATAATAATTGAATTTGAAATTATTTTTCATAAATTGTTATTCAGTAATAAAAATGTAGAAATAATATACTTTTTCTACCTGGCTTCAGTAGTTGTATTCTTTATCATATTCTGTTTATTCCTTTTTTTCTTTTATTTTCACTATTACAATATGTGAAATGTATTATATAAGTAAAATTACTGTCGCAATATGCTGTGTGGAAGTAAAATAAGCTGTCTACATACGCGACAAGAACAGTCTGACTACTTCATACAAACGCGCTGATGTCGTATCTCCATATTAATTGTCTGAAAGCCACTTCATTAAAAGATAAACAGCAAAAGAACAATCAGCCTCAGCTGTGTATAGGTTGTAACAGACGCTCAAAAACATTACCGATCTTGTGAAACACAACCTCTAACCTCCACTTCTGCCAGCATACACTAAAGGATTCTTTAGTGATTATATTTCCTTCATAAGTCTAAAGTATTGCGTCCTGATGTGGAATCAATTTTTCAAAAATTACTGCACAAATTGTATCCCGAACTTTGCACATGGGTAGAAAATCTTATCTACTTATTACTCTGTATAAACATTTAGACTACGGAAATGTTCAACTTCTAGGTTTACTTGTATATCCCATTAAAACAAATTACGCTTTTCGTTCACAGGCCTTTGTATTGTGTGTTAAAATTGTTTTCTTCATTTAGCGCCAGTTGTTGTTCATTAAGTACATGTCAACTGAGCGAAATTTTACGGAGCACAAAACTTCATGTCTGCTTCATTGCAACTGCCAAAAGGAACTATATCTTTTGTATTATTTATTCGAACCAACAAAAGCATATATATATTTATTTATTTATTTATTTATTTAAATATTAAGTTATAATACAAACGCTCCTACACGTTTCACTGCTTCTGCACTATTTTCAGGGAGCTTTTGTTAAAGTTATAAATTTATAAAATGTTTTATAACTTTATAACTGTAACAAACGCAATATCATAGCTCCCTGAAAATGGTGCAGAACCACTGAAACACGTAGGAGCGTTTGTAATATAATTTAATATATATATATATGTGTGTGTGTGTGTGTGTGTGTGTGTGTGCATTTGTTGGTACAAACAAATAATAAACAATAAAAATAGGTGGTATGTACATAAAAATGTTAGGAACGATCTCTGTTCACCTGCAACTAAGTGACTCATTGCAAAAAAAGGTTCCTTCTCTCCTAAACTCAACAATAACATTTTTGGCCGAAATACAGTTTTGGAGGTATCCCATAGGCCGAATTTAGTTTTTAGAATCCTGTAACCTATTTGGTCAAACTAAACTTCGTATTAGAAATCTCGGAATTAACAATGACTAGCCCAAATGCGCGAATAACTTTTCTTTGCCGAAACAATAGGCTTGAACATGAAATGTTGGGTAAAAAATATTTTATGCTGCCATAACCTTGTTGACTTCTGATAAGTATGAGGCTGGACCTATAATTTAGTTAGTTAGATACCTCTGTGCCAAGGGTGTGGGTTTGTACATCGGCTTCGTCTTCTCAAACCTGAGGGTACAGAGGGTCTTGCTTCTCCTCACCACCGCTCTATTATTCGCGTTACTCAACACCGCAAGAGGCAGTGAAGGGAGAAATAATGTGAGCACGCAGCCAAGTGTTGGATACAAAGTATTCGGTGGTAAAAATAAAAAATTATTACATTGTAAAGATTCACTGTATGTGAAATACTAAATTACGGACTGATATAAAATTGCCTAAGCTACCTGGATTAATTCATTCATTTCTCACCACCGTTTGTACTGCACTCCACGCCCATATAATCTACATTTATTTGGTCACCATAAATAATACTGAAAGAATAATTAAACTTTTTATTAATATCACATCGGACTGCAACTGCTACCACCACCACCACCACCACTACTACTACTACTACTAATGCACCCCTGGAAGTGTGAGGGTTACATATTTGTCTAATATTGCAGCAGAAGTGTAGCTGTTCGTGGAATCCGAAAGTACCTGCGGAACGTGCCCTTTTTAAAGTTTTGCTGTCATTTACAAGAATAACAATATGAAAGCCTGCTGTCATATTTTCTATAAATGTATCGCTCAGTAACATCTCTAACTCTTAATTAAATCCGAACATCATATTTCAAATACCATGCACTCATGCAGGAAATATATTTTAAAGTGTCTGTTATTGATATCTACAAAGTGGTGCCCCTTCATGATAAAAATGGAAGATATTTCTTCAACCATTACGAGTGAGTAATGTATGTAGTAAAGGAAAGATAAATTTGCCCAGCACACGCCATGAATACACATGAAAAGAGTACAATTTATTATTTAATTTACAATTTTGAAACTGTTTTATGTAAGCTTCTTAACAGTCTACATAGCCTTTGTTTCTAAATGTCGACAGACAAAACCACCTTCTCTCTGGAGCTCCATACAAAAAATTTTACACCGTATTCCCTAAACAACTAATTTGCAGCTGTGCTGTGATAACTAGTTACAGACTAGTTACAGACCTATTATTATGGAACCAATTGGCTTGAGTTGCGGTGCGCAGCCGGAAATTGTAATTGCAACAAATATGAAGCCAAATATTTCTGATGATGAATAATTTTCGCAATGTAGAGACAGAGAGAGAGAGAGAGAGTCGGAATTTGCAGGTCTGTGTACGTGCTGAGTGATTTAATGGCGACAAAAACAGGTTGAACTGAATTATTTATGATGGTGCTCTCTCCTGATTTATTGAAATGTTGAATGCAGTTCACTGCCATACCTCGCCTCCATTGCAGATTTGATTTAAGGCCCTTCCCTGTTTGGTATGAATCGAGAGATTTGCTCACTACATGTTGCGAAGAGGCTGTAATTTGTAATTCGATATCGAAGTCGCTACTAGAATTAATTTAACAGGTGGCCTATAGTACGTTCTACAAATACTGCTTATATCATATCGCAGTACGCACAGAGTCACACAATGAGGGAGGAACATAAGCTCACAGTGCTGTGACAAGTGACCAGAAAGATGTTCATTTCCAAGAAGAAGCCGCCTGAAATTGTTATAGTGCGTAATGATAAACTGTGTGATTCGAGTAAGTCAACCTTGGTGTTGGGGGAGTGAAATTTAAAAGGTTAAGATCGACTGGGTGTATAGTAGAATGGATATTACATATAGTAGAACTCTTTTATTTATACTAGTGTTTTTTTACTGTTAGGAAAACTCCCCCCCCCTCCAATAGGCGTCCGCTCGATGTTCCACTAGTATTATGTCAGTGGCCGAGGATCTGGAGGTTTAATAGTTGGTGAAGGAAGCGAAAAGAAGATCCCGCTGTTAATAACCTTCAGAAAGTCTAACAAAAACTCACCAGTGTTACTGCAGGTGCTGAAAATGTTGCCCTCCTGACCGAATGCACTCAGTATAACTGCGGAATACGTTGTTTACTATATGTCATTCTTCTCCGAAAGTCGTTGATATCTTGGGTCGGATGTTGTTTCTGAGTTATTCCAGAGTGTATTCTTGCAAACTGATCATGTTTCTTCAAAGCCGGAACTACCGTTGTCTTTTACAATCGCAGCTCTAACAATTTTGTGGCCCTTCGTGCAGACGTTTACGAAACAATCGTCACCTGAGCTAGCAGTTTAAGAGATTTTCTTGGTGAAGTTTCAAGTCTAGAATGAATAGTGCCCAATTTCTCTACTGTCAGCACATTTCGTTTCTTGTCAGGTTTGTTATATAGCAGCGATCCTGTTGTTTTCAGCTTATTGACCAAGTTTGTTTACTTGGAAATGGTTGTCCTGGAAACTAGAACAGAAATTTTCTGTGACATTTTTCAGTAGACTCGTATTTAAAATACAGCTGCCCTAAAAACATATGCTTTCCAACAGCGTACCTGAACCGAGGCATACTGTTACGTCACTGCATGACTGAGATATACATCTCCAGCAACAAACCCAACGATTCATAGCGCTAGTCCGTTATCGTCGACAGTTAAATTTACACTCCCGTTTGAAAAAAGAGGCGAGAGAGCTTACATGGCCGTGTAATTAGGCACGGTCTTCGGCCCCTATATTCCCTTGCTTTAACTCCTTGTAACTTTCATTTGCTGCAAATTTAAAGGAAAACAAATCAGCACACTATGGAAGAGCTAAGAAACTACAGCCGCACCGAGAATTCAACAATTTCCAGAGAAGAATTCCAGATAGTAAACAACGTCTTCCGCAGTCGTACTGAGCGCATTCGGTCAGCAGGGCAACTTTCTCAGCTTCTCTTGTAACACTGGTGTTCTAATCGAAGCGAATCTCTTTCTCGCTTCCGTCACCGAGTGTTAAATTTCCAGAGACTCGGCGCATGGTGTAACGCTATCGGAGCGTCAGGTCGGTGCTTATCGGTCAATCAGGGAGAAAAAAAAACATTCTCTATACATGATGAGGAAAGAATGTGCATGTACCTGTCTGAGGATCATGTCTACTGGTGTGCTTTGGTGTCAGCCCTGTTGAATACTCCGGTTCTTCTACCATAGGGTTAAAGAAGTTTCATATTCAACGGAACATCATACGGACATCCCAGTACCTTTACCTTCATATTGCGTATTGTCAGTTGTCCTCATGATTGTTTTCCTTTCATTTTCGTGCTTTCTTTTTGTCTCCTCCATTCTTCCGAAATTTCTATATTTAGGCCTACCCTTAAATAAATAAACAGTTTTACTGCTTCCAATTTTTCACCATATATACACCAGCATCCTATATTTTTAATTTTTTTCTCCTTTTTTAAATACCATTATTTCACTTGCATTTTAAATTTCTTTTATCAAAATATTTTACAGTATAATTTAGCCCTTTTTTAAAATCATTGACGGTAAATTATGCAACTGCTAAATTGTCTGCAAAAGATAATACCAGTAACGTTGGTTTTTACCCACTATTGGTGCACGTGTATTTTCTATACCCATAATGGATAAGTGTATGCATATATACCGATATAACCCAAAACACCTATATCAAAAGTTGAACGGTTACGGAGATAATGGCCAGAGAAAAGTGTGGACATCTTGCATTTCCGCGTACTGTAC
>JGI20166J26741_11649918_pt1 | contig 11249 bp, 13 predicted proteins | sample TergutCu122P5_FD_26741 | JGI IMG/M metagenome (IMG submission 26741) | reverse complement strand
ATCAACACGCTAGAATAATATAGTGTTGAGTGGAAAAGTGCATGTGTTGGTGTTTTATACATTATTGAATTGAAAAATGCACGGTGAAACAGTGAAATATAGCTGTACTGCTTACATTTAATATGTGCAAATTATTGTAACAGTGTATGGCAGCATATACAGGACTCAGTTGATTCTAAGCTAAAAGAAAAAATGGACATTCTGTACCAAAAACTTAACAAGAAATTGGACACCCTAACCCAACATACTCAAACTGCGCACGACAACACGAGGGACACATACACCCAACCCAGACTGATTAACCTGACTAACACAAAATTCACAAAGGAACAAATCAGCACATTAGCATTAGGCACCAACTATTCTCCGGAAAAAGACCCCAAACACTATATTAATGAACTTGTAACAGACATGGAAAACGCCATCATACAGCTGGACCCCAAAGTACAAAATACCTTCCAATATATGGCCACCACAAAAATTAAACAAATCATGGCATCCAGTACACACCACACCCTACATAGAAGGCATCAATAGAACCTCAATCAAATAAGAAAAACTCTACAAAGAAGTAACTTAACAATAGCCAGGGCGGATAAGAACAGAGCAATAGTTATAATCAACAAGAACTCATTGGAACAAAAAATAAAAGCATTCATACAAGAGAATGGCATAACACACCTTAATAAGGATCCCACCGATTTCTACAAAAAACAAATTCAACAGGACCTTCAAAAATGTGATGCACTGATCGAGAAAGGCAAACATAGGTACCTAATGAACATAAGACCAACTGCACCCAACCTTAATGCCTACATAAAAACACACGAAGACCAACCTATTCGTCCTGTGATCAATAATATGCAAGCACCATCATACAAGGTTGCCAAATTCCTTAATAAAAAACTACAGAACCTAATCTGTCTACCGAACACATACACCATTAAAAACTCCCTTGAATTAGTGATAGAATTGAACAACATTCAAGTTAATGAAAACAATAGGATCATCACACTGGACATAAAATATCTATACGTTAACTTTCCCACTAAAAACATCCACCGTATCACTGAATTTTGGCTTAACAAAGGCAATCAAGACTGAGTAACTATCCACCAGACACTGTACCTCTTGGAAACAATTTTGAAACAAAACTACTTCCAACACAATAATCAATTCTACCAATCCAACAAGGGCATCACCATGGGATCACCCATCTCTGGTGTGCTGGCAGAAATATACCTACAATATTTGGAAGAGACATACATAAAACACTGTTTAGAAAACAAGGAAATAACATATTATAAAAGGTATGTTGATGATATACTGATAATATTTGATCAGAACAAAATAGATGAGCACACTCTCTGTAACTTCATGAATAATGTCGATGAACACCTGGAATTCAAAATGTCCACAGAAGAGAACAGTGTCACAAACTATCTTGACCTATCCATTAACAGGAATGCCAGTAATATAGACCTTTGCATCTACAGAAAACCAACATACATAGACATTACAATACATTTTTCTTCCAACCACCCGCACGACCATAAACTCGCAGCCTGCAATTACTACATCAACAGAATGTTATAAATGCCCATCTCTGAACGAGCTGTGAAACAGGAATACGACAGGCAGTCAAAAAGTTCTCGGAAATCCTCTGCTGACTGGAGAATGAGAGATAAGATAGCGCATGCAGTGATGTGATGGTGAGCTTAACATGTCTGCTCGCAGATGCAACAGGTTTGGTCAGGTTTCGGCTTGCAGTGTTGTTACTGTGCCATTTTAGTTAGACGTGAGTGTTAGTCATTCAGCGCAATGTAACAGTTCGAACAGCGTGCGAACATCAAGTTCATGTGCAAATTGGGAAAATCTGCTTCAGCGATGCTATTGGCCCTGCAGCAAGTTTATGGTGATACAGCACTAAAGAAATCCACAGTTTACGACTGGTTTTCCTGGTTTAAGAATGGACAGGATAAATTGGAGGATGACCAGCACAGCGGGAGGCCTTTGACATCCAAAACTGCAGAAATGATTGAAAAAGTGCGACAACTGATTCATTGTGATCGAAGAATGACCATCGTGGTGGAGTTGGAACAAGAAGTTGGCATCTCTCACGGATCCATTCATGCGATTCTCTCTGACGATTTGAATATGAGATGTGTCAGTGCGAAGTTTGTTCTGAGGCAGCTGACCACGGATCAGATGGAATGTCGCATGATGGTTGCTGGAGATCTTTTTGAGAAAAGTACGCAGGACCCAACGTTTCTCACAAAGATTGTCACGGGTGATGAGTCATGGGTGTTTGCCTACGACCCGGAGACAAAGGTGCATTCAGCAGAGTGGCACAGATCGTCGTCTCCCCTACCAAAGAAATCATGCCTCGTCAAATCCAAGGAAAAAGTGATGCTCATTACATTTTTTGACATTGACGGTGTGGTGCACCATGATTTCGTACCACCTGGGCAGACTGTTAATGGTCATTTCTACGTGCAAGTTTTGCAGAGGTTGCGCGATGCAGTTCAGAGGAAACGGCACGACAAGTGGCAGGGAGAGTGGTTTCTGCATCACGATAATGCATCAAGCCACACATCACTTGTTGTGCAGCAATTCCTCGCCAAGAAAAGAATTCCTGTCATCACCCAACCACCGTACTCTCCGGATCTCGCTCCGAGTGACTTTTGGCTGTTCCCTACTCTGAAAATGGGCCTCAAGGGGACACATTTCGCAACCATGGAGGACATCAAATAGAATGTGACGGCCGAACTCCGGAGGATTCCAAAAGAAGCCTTCCACCGGGGCTTCCAACAATGGCAGGATCGATGGATCAAGTGTGTGTGTGTGTGTGCGCGCGCGCGCGTGCGTGCGTGCGTGCAAGGGTCCTACTTTGAAGGTGATTAGGTAAGCGTTGTCATATGTCCTACCATTTCAGTGATATGCTACATTTCCAAGAACTTTTTGACTGCCCTACGTAGAATAAGATACTCATCATGGCCTGCAATAATGGTTTGCCCACACATCTAATACACAGGATGAAAAAACAACTAATGGCTAGAAAAGAAGGAACAACACAAACACAGGTGGACCAACAACACAACAAGAAATGGGTCACTTTCTCTTTTCACAGCCCCTCAATATACAAGATTACCAACTTATTCAAAAGAACCAACTTGAAGATAGCATTCCGGCCCACAAACACAATATACCAGCAACTTTCAAACAAAACTAAGGATCCTAACCCCACTGGTATTTACCAGCTCAAATGCATTACATGTAATTGTGCATATGTCGGACATTCCGGTAGACCCATAACCACAAGACACAGAGAACACCTGCGTTACATAGGAAATAACAGCCCCACCTCAGCATATGCTATGCACATTCTGGATAACAGACATGAATTTGGCCCAGCCGGGGAGATGCTGAAATTATTAAAACCTTGTTCTAAAGGCAGCAGAAAGAATTGTTGGGAGTCATTATTCATACACTTGCATCACAGGCACGACATATTGATCGCCGAACAACAGGCCAACGACACTAATCCACTATTTGAGCTGGTGTCTGTACCATGTGACCTAGTACACTTCGCATAATACAGTATACCCTTACACAGTGCACAGTACACACGCCTCATGGGTAAGTCCTTTTTCATACCACATTTGTCTAAATGTTTTCAATGGTTTGCATTTTCCTTATTTACATACTCCATACATATCGTTTTATTACAGTCATAATTTGCAGCCAAAACACTGCTAACGTGTTCTATGAGTTCTATATATCCACTTTGAGCCAAGTGTGTAATTTTAGCTAAGTGCTGGCTGTGGCTCCCTGACGATGGTTTCCTTGTAAACAGAACAATGTTGGAGCAGCTTCCTTATTTTAAAATGATTTGATAACTGTACATTTTTTAACGTATGCATTAGTTGGAAAATAAAGTGTTGGATATTGTTGATGCATGGTGTAACCATGAAGTGTACTTGAAGTGAGTCTAAAAATGATGTGTTAATAACCAACTGCATGAAGAGTACCTCTTTTGAAGCCAATAGTTGCACAGCTAGTCATAGTCTCTGAATGTTCACTGCTGTATTTACAAGAATGTGCTACAGGTGTCTGTCCTGAACCAGTCCAGTTCATGCCACGTTATTTCTTTAATAACAATGTCGATATTGTTCTGTTATTTACACGTAAGTCTGCCAAGTGGTCTATTTCCTCTAAGTTTCCTACCAGAATTGTGTATCCTTTTCTGTCCTTTCCATTGTTTGCCACATGACCTGACCTTCGTTTCTGCCATCATTTTATAATTATAATAATAATAATAATAATAATAATAATAATAATAATAGACACAGAATACAAACTACGAAGTATCCTGTTATTGTGCCCTCTTTGGTCTAAAATTTAGACTCCAAATATTCTTCTCAGCACCGTTTTGGTAGCAGACAAGAAGGAAGAAGATTATAAATTGAGTGGTACCATTCAGTCCCTGAATTTAATGTTCACTTAATTTTGTGAACAAAGTTTTGATTTTTATTAGTGTTGTTCTCAAATATTTGAACATTGCCACATTTTAAAAGAAATTATTTCCCACCTTTGTGTTGTAATTTCATCATGTATTCTGTTAACCGGACATAAAAGTGTACTGTGTTGTCTCTGTGTTCACTTCTAGACCACCCGCCTTACTAGTGCTGAATTAAGCTTTGGTGCTTTTCTTTGTAGTATTTATGTTTCACCCAGTAAATTATCATCACTATATACCAGTAGCTGGCATGTCTCATTCAGTTTTATTTCCACTGGCTTTTCTTCACCTATCCTAATGGCATACTTTAAAGCGAAATTGAAAAGTGATGCCAATGAAGGGTCTTATTGTTTTGGACAGTTCTGAATAGGAAATTGTGAGACATCACTCACACAGACTGGGGGCACATATATATTCCATCTAAGATTTAAATGTTTATAATTTTTCCTTCATTAACTGTGAAACTCTGATTTTATTTGTCTTGAAGTATTGTTAGCAATTTTGGTCAAGATTACAGATTTCTGGGTTATGTGGCTGTGCAGAAATAGTTGGTACTGACATTTTGGAGGAGCTTGTTGCCTCCATCTTCAGGGTAGACAAAGAAGAATTAGTTGCTGGGAGAACTGGCTATATTATATCAGGAAAGAGCAGGATAGATAAAGAGTTAAAGTGAACTAATAGGATGGGAGGTGATGTGGGGTGGGTAGAGTTATGTGTAAAGCCTGTTAGAGGCATGGAAAGCAGTACAAAGTATGGGGAGGGTGAAGAAAATGAAGACATTTGGGGAAAAGAGAGCCATTTAATGACAAGTTGAGGAAACTGAAGTGGGAAAAACAGCTGAGGGTGGCAGTGGAGCCCAGATCTGTTTGGACGTGAAAAGGGTTCAATAAGTTTTTTAAAAATTGTGTCATTTATGAGATAACATGGAATAATATGGTAGAGTCAAACAGGCCACAGATGACAATATGGTGCATACACATTGCGTGCTGGATGACTAAGGCCACACACACACTCAGAATATGTAATACTTATTGCTTTTTCTATGGCTACAGTGGTTGCATGAGCACACCTCAATATTACATTGACACATACATTGCCTGTCTTATTACTATAAGATCTTTGAACATTCCTCATAAAACCATGGTTTATGATGTTTCGGTTAATAATAACCTTTGATATACTCTGTAATATTTACCAAACACTACAGATATGCCTAATGTAATGTACCTTCTCCAAAGCTTCAGAGCTGTTTTAGATTGTAACCTGATACTGTTAACTTCCACATAATTAGCTCCTTCAGATCAAATTTGTACATATTGAACTTGTGTATTGGTCATTTATTTACTGTGAGTGTCTCCTAACTTCTGCAACCACCAGTCAGTGATCAGTATTAGTTAGCTCCTCTAAAAGATCATACATCAAGTATGCTATAATCCTATCTTTTGTCTGTCAAGATATGATTAATCTGATAATAAGTCTTCACATCAGAAGAAGTCCTAGTTTATTTATGAACATTTTGATGTGGAAACATTAGGTCCTTGATGACTAGATTTTTGAATGTGGCAAAGTTTACTACCCAGACACCATAGTTTCATGTAAACTCTCATACTCTAGTGTCAGTTTGAAAATATCTTGTCCTGAATATAGCATTCTGATCATCAGACATACTCTACATATGGTATCTAGGGCATTGATAGAATACCTTCTCTAATTCCTTGTAGAAGAGCTGTCCTCCATATCATCATTTACCTCTGGTAGGGCATGCAAATTCAAAACAATACTGTTGTTATACTGCTGGAAACTGATAAAGAGCAGATTATAGTACTGTGCAATGTAATAACCTTGGCTTGACCATAAACACCTGTTGGTAAGGTGTCTGCTTCCATTAATCATATTTTGCTGTCCGGATGTTCTCCTGCTAAATGTGTCAAAACTAAGGGACAGATCACATATACTTGTCATGTAATTCATTATGAGTTTGCTCTTAATTGACTGAACATGGACCCCACCAACCTTTCATAAAATTTGGATTTCATTTAAAGTTGCTAGCCCTAACACACATAATTTTGATGTTACTGATGCAACCAATTCTTGTATGTACCTTAATAATCTCACAGGTGCTTGTGTCAGTAAAAGGGAACCTGAATTATGTTAGCAGATCTGGAGAGAGATTGAAACAGATGGGTCTCAAAAAGTAAGAATTTCCAGATTCATTCAGCAGGGTAATTTGTCTGATAACAGTGTAATACTGAACAGCACTATAAGTTTGTAATTGGTGCATACATAAGGCACGGAAAGGTGTACGTCAGTTGGGTACGAATATTCTTAAAAGCGTTGTCTGCATTCTTGCCCTGGCTAGGCCCTCCACACTGATCTTATTTTCGGAGCTAATGACTGCATGCACATTGGACAAGTCTCATGGGTTATGTCTTCTTCAATAAAATAAAATATACATAATATTGAAAAATGTTTGCGGGAAATTCTTAAACTACTTAGATTTATATTTTGTACCCATCTCCTAATGCTGGCTTGCCAGTGGGTAGTAGCCATATCTCCACCTCCCCTAAATAGGCAAGTCATGAGGTAACCTTTACCTTTATATTTTGTATCATGCACCATTTTCATGTACAGATGATCAGCGAAATTCAGTGTGAATTTTGTTTGGAAGTGGAGTTTGTATTTGATACACGCCTCATATTCACTGACAGTTTTCAACAGAATGCTAAAACAAAATTTCATCTAGATCTGTGCAGTATTTTGAGAAATGTGACGTGCTGGCAATCAGACCTCTACTGCATGCTTTCACTTTATACATTAATACATTAAAATTAGTCGTTTGGTGTTTTAGTGTTGCCTTTCTGTCCAGATCCAGCTAAATTATCTTTGTGATTACTGTAGTTGGCTACATTTAAATGTGAGGGAGCAGCTGAAATTTTTGAACACCATTTCCCTCACCTTGATGAAAAGCGTGTTCCATTTTTACTTTCAGAGATGTGGACAAGTATGATCTTGATGTGCTGCGACAGCATGCTAAGATTGACTACTACATGGCTCTGGAGATGACATCAGAAATTTTGTTGCTGGAGATGATACACAGAATAGTTGTTTGCTTATTTGAAGTATGTATCTTGCATTCAGAACACACTAAACACTGGCATATCCCACTTCCGTGTTTGACAAGGTGTTAAAAATTCTTATTACTTACACATATTTTGGTATTTAATTCATGTGGTTACTCTCTCTGAAGATATGGCAGAGTTCAGAGATGTGGGTGAATGACACAAAAGAACCAAAACTGTATTTATGAAAAGATTAAATTATGGGAATTTTTGCTGCTTCTAAATACCATATCTGTTGCCTTCCCATCTGCTGGGCAAGATCATGTGGAATCAAATACATGAAATTAAATGTTGTCGTTTTGTGTGGGTGTGAAACTTGATCTGTCTTGTTGAGGGGGGGAATATAGACTAATGCTGTTTGAGAAGAGGGTGCAGTGAGAATATTTGGAATGAAGGGGGAAGAAGTAACAGGAGACTGGAGAGAACTGCATACTAATGAGGTTCATTATTGGTACAGTTCAGCACATATACTCCAAAGAGGATGAGATGTGCACAGTATGTAGTGCCATAGGAGAAAAGAGCAGTGTGTGGAAGTTTTGGACGGTAGACCTGAATAGACCACTTGGAACATGTTTGCATATGGGGGGGGGTAAAGTTAAAATAGGTGTTAAAGCAGTGGGATGGGAAGGCATGGAAAGGCTTCGTCTGTCTCAGTAGAGGAACGAGTGACAGGCTGTTGTGACAACACAGTAATGACACTTCAGGTTCTAGAATGCAGGGACTGACTTCACTAGTTTCTTCAGAGCATCTGAGATGGGAACATTTACTCCTGAAGTTGTAGAAACATGAGTCTCCTGATCAAATATTAGTTGCCCCTTTAAAGAAGATCAATTGGAAGGAAATAGATGCATAAGAATTAGCTATTTAGTCTAGCCTTACAGATGTATCCTAGTCTACATCATTGTATCTTGGAATCACTTGGTAATGACAAGAAGGTAGCACCACCAAAGGTCAGTGACAGGAATGTGAGTCATTCCAACAAGTGCAGTGCTTTCCCATGATGAGCATGTCTGTTTTTGTAAGTCAGAAAATTGTAAGTAGGTTCACATGATATTTATTAATGAAAAATATATATATATATTTTTTAAATTTGTTGGTCATATTTATATGGGTCGGTACATTTGCACTCAGCCTGCTAAAAATTCTGTTCTATAGTTTTCCACTTTACAGACAGTTTTTGCGGAATGAATTATGTCTGTAAAGCAAGGGATGGGCGTACATGCTTCTGTTTCATCTGCCTTTTTCTCTTCAAACTGTGTGTGTCATCTCTCCAATACTGTGAGACTTTTTGCTTCACACTAGATACTGTGCTTTTGTCACCATGACTCAGTCACTTGCCTTTATTTTTGACAGTTCTTTCACACATACACTACATGGCTTGTACTTGATAGTTGTACAGAAATTGAAACCTTCCCTTTGATGCAGTTGGTGCCTAGTGGCTCGATCGCCAGAGTCACGCTCGATGTGCTTAAAGATAGACAATCAACCCTTTGGCACCTAACATCAGGTTTACTAGTCACACAGTGATGCTCAAAATGCTGAATGTCAAGTCTTACTTGTGCATCTCATTAAATTCCAGCCTCCTGCACATCACACTGTGCATTTAGTTCAGGCACAAAAGGGTTAACACTCATACAGAGCTTCCTACTTCTGTACATCCAAGAGCTTTGTTCTAAGATGACAGTACACCTTTCTTCACACTTCATTTTGTGCACTATTTTCCAGTGCTATCAGCAACAAACAATATGTAGAATCAAATTGCAAGATGAATCATGATGTTATGAGTATGAGAAAAGATTTGGAAGGGAGCAGTCCTGGCCTGATTGAGATACTAGCCTACTATTTGCTGGAAGGACTAATTAAAACCACAGAAAAACTTAGGGTAGCTGATGACCTGACCAAGATTTGACCTGTACTTCTGCCATATACACAAGGCTCAGGATGTTGCCTCTTAATTTTTTTAAATTTGATACGTTTTCATTTTTTATCTTGTATGCTTTCTTCTGGGTAATTCCCTGGCATCTGAATTTTATATGCCAACATTTTGGAACACTGTTCCATCTTCATAGGCAGGTAGCTTAAGGGAAGGAGACAGCCACCTGAAACACAATAGTTTGATCTCTACCATCCCATGGCTAACCCTCCTCACCCCGACATGTGCCATATCACCTTCAAATACGCGCCCGTGGCCTCCATGTGGGTCGTTGCCCTCTACACCCTGTTTCTCTACTCGGACCCACCCCTACCCTGTCACCCTCCTCCCTATTGGCTCAGGCTATTTTTGACCCAAACCTTTTCCCGTATAAATACCCCAACGTTCTCAACCTCAGTTATTCCACTTGTTTCAGCGGGGGATTGCCGGTCCTGATGGCTGGCGACCTCAACGCCAAACACGTGGATTGGAACTCGCGGCTGAACACGAGACAGGGGAAACTCCTACATGATTATACCGATGAGAACTCCTGTCTGATCTTTGGACCAGACACCCCAACCACCAACCCATACAACACCTCTGCTACTCCTGATGTCTTGGACATCATGATAGTGAAGGACCTCCCGTTCCTGGTGTATCTGACTTCGTGCTCTGCACTAAGCTCGGACCACTTCCCGGTACTCGTTGACACTGCGTATCGCTCCTCCTTTCACCACCCACTGGATCGCCCTGATTTCAGGCGCACTGACTGGGCCAACTTCCAGACTCACTTGGAAGATCAAATTCCATTCAACCTGGAATTGCGCAACAGGATGGCAATCGACACGTGTGTTGAGGACTTCTCAAGCACCGTCCTGATGGCTGTGGCGGCATCTACTCCCAAGTGTTGCCCGCGTGATGACCCACGGCCTCCGATACTGGCTGGCATTCAGGATGAGATACGCCTGAAGAACGGCTGCAGAGGCAGTGGCAGGTCACTAGGGACCCCCCTCTGAAAGCTGAGGTCAACCGCCGGCAGAGGTCGGTGACCAGCCGGCTCAAAGAGTGGAGGAACGACCAGCGGAGTGTGACACTTGAATCCCTCGATCCCAAAGACCAATCGCTGCAGAGGATGACCAAACAGGTGATGAGAGTTCCTGCTCCGTCTCCCCCACTGGTCACCCCAGGGGGAATCGCTCTTTCAGGCTCTGAGAAAGCCGAAGCCCTTGCTGACAATCTGGAGACTCAGTTTCAGTCGGTGACCGATCTTTCGGTCCCAGCAGTCATTGATATGGTTGACGTGGCGCTGAGGTCTTACTTCATGACCCCTGCCAGTGAACCCAAGTTAATCAACCCTGACGAGGTTCAGGAAGCCATCAGGGGTCTCAAGGTCAGCAAGGCTCCGGGCCCAAACGGTATTCCAAACAGGGCCTTGAAGCATCCCCCGCAGCGAGCGGTATCCCTCCTGGTCAACATTTTCAACACAATCCTCCTCACCCATCACTTCCCTACAGCATGGAAGCATGCTCAAGTGATCTCTATACTTAAGCTGGGGACGGATCCAGCACTGCCCTCATCCTTTTGGCCCATTAGTCTCTTGGACACGATTGGTAAACTATTTGAAAAGATCCTATTAGCTAGGATCTTACATAAAGTAAGTGAGCACAGACTGATGCGAGATGAGCAGTTTGGGTTTAGA
>JGI20166J26741_11649807_pt1 | contig 11251 bp, 4 predicted proteins | sample TergutCu122P5_FD_26741 | JGI IMG/M metagenome (IMG submission 26741) | reverse complement strand
GTGCTGTAGTTGTCATTCCAAACAACCCTGCAGCAGTCTCCTTCATTGGTGACCCCGACGTGATCACCTTCATTGGTGACCCCGACGTGATCACCTTCACTTTGTTAACCTCAAACACAATCAGAAATGGCTTAATCTTTCAATCCTTTGTTTGCTTTGAACAAGTACTCTCACTCAGAAATAGTGGTTACTTATGATCTTATCTGTTTTGGTACTTGATAATATCAGCATTGGTATAGCACTGTTAAAGCTGAAACTAAATCCTTACATTTTCCAACTAGAGTAATTATAAACTTGTGAATGTTTTAACTGGAGGTCAGTTGACTTTTTAGATATCAAATGAAAGTCTTAAAACTTATAAATATGTATATGCTCCTATGGAGAAAACTATGTACTGTAGTTGTAGTATGGTATATCTAGTGAACACTGTATACTTAACACATCAAAAATTGTTGTAATATAAATATCTGCAGAAAAATATGTTATCACACCCATATAATTTTAAAATATGTTTCCATATATACACACACACACACACACACACACACACACACACACATTTGTTTGATGTGTCCTTAGTCAATGTTTTGACAAAGAGGATGAATAGAATGAATGAATGAATGAAACCATAACAGATATATACAAAGGAACTGTCATATTTTCCAAGTTCTAAGCAGCATAGAAAGGGTTAATGGCAGACAGATTCATGCGTGGCATGCCAATTGGAGTGTAAACAGATAAATGAGCAGAAAGCAACAAGCATAAAAAATACACAAAAGAAATTAGCACTAAGACCAGACCAAAGCTGCAAAATCCTCATCACTAGAAGAACGAACTAGTGGAATCTGAAAACAAAGAACACATAATGTTAAGACAGAGTGTCAAGTACACTGTGCTGACTGTGTCTAGAACACAAAGCAAGTGATATGCCATGGCAAGAAGCATAAATGATGCAGAACAAAACGCAGGCACCTGATGCAATATTAAGCAGATTACAAAGAATAAAAAGCACTGATAAGTTGTGTGGCATCTTTAAGGACTGCAAAGGATTAGACCTTACATGGTTTAATACCATCCATATTACCACAGTGAGGACACAGAACAGGGGTATGGAGTGATCCCCTACACACCACTCTTCAGCATACTTTACTATATTCCCTTCTGGTCCAGCCATTCTGTTCAAAGGAATGATAATGATAAAATTTCGATAACCTCAGCTGGTGGCAAGCACTATGGGAAGGTTAACAGCAGGCACAGAAAGCTAAGGGGTAATACAATAGTGGAGAGAAAGACAGTAACCTCAAGCACCATCATCACCACTGTTTATGGAACTTAATTCCATGGTCTCAATGCAGCATGCCATTGTGGCTTGTCATCACATATAAAGTTACAATTGCTGTAGTCTTTCTTTTGAGTGATTCCCCTGCGTCTGAATTTTATGTGCCGATGTTTCGGAACACTCTGTCTTTTCCATCTTCATAGGTCATTTGCCAACACTACCTACAGTGTTCCAAAATGTTGGCACATAAAATTCAGAAACCAGGGAATCACTCAAAAGAAAGAATACAAAATTCACAACATGGCAAAAGTTTGAAATCAAGAAAGTTACAATTATTAATAAGATATCATTACTCACTTCAAAAATATGTCATGTTATTTTCAGTTTTCCTGAAACATAATATACCTCAGCACACACTGTCTACTGTTTTAATGTGTCCCATGCAGAATTTAAATACATTAAACTATTCATGCAAAGTTCCCCAATAATTTGTTAGAGTACACAATATTTCATTCAAAATGCATACCATCATAAGATAGAATTATGCAGTGCAAGGGGCAAAAATGTTCTACTCCTGAGCAGAACATAAACACTGTAAAATATTAACTCTACAGTATGAATAAATGCAGCTACTGTGAAGAAATACAGCTTTCTTTGCTGTCAACACACAATTAAAAAATAAAGAATAAAGTTCTCTGTGTGACAGGCCATGAAGGCCCAGAGGGGTAGTAATGGCATAGCAATACTCTTCAAACTCAGTACTAGCCAGGGGTATGTGGTCAACTCCACGCCGCACTCACTTTACCCAGTACCCACTGTATAGCAGACTGGGTGGGCCTGCAGGCCATTCTGGAAAATCTCGCCTCCATTGGGATCCAAACCCCAAACTGTTCACCCTGTAGCAAGTCACTATGCCGACTATGCTTTCCCAGCTACCAAAGAACAGACAAAGAAAAATAAAAAGAAGAAGAAGAAAAAAAAAACAAAGGAAAAAGTTACCGACTCCTACTATGAGGAGTCCGTTGCACAAAAACAAATTTATGACTAATGGAATACATCCGTTGGAAAACAGAAGCGGTGCCTTGGAATGAGCTGTAAGTCCTATACACGGAGAAGACGGAAGCAAGTTTTGTCTTTTTAACAATCCCTTATATTTTCTGTCCATTAAATTTATTTAGATCATTTATCACAAAACCAATCACATCACCTCCGAACAAGTTATCAGCCACTGAACCTAACAGCAGGCAGAAGCAGCCTTTGAACTGTGAATGTGTTAGTGCTAAGTATAATTAGGGACAGAAAATGACTTACTGGACCAATATAAAAGGGAAGGAACTGCAGTGGGAACAAATTCAACCCCAAAAACGATACTACAAAATGTGAAACACAAAGAATTACCTGCATCAGTTTTTTTACCACATCTCTGCCCAAGATGTGGTCGAACACAGCCTGAAGGAACTGATCAGTGATGATGGTAAGCTTCAGCTTGTCACGATGCCAAATCAGTACTCTGGATTCTTCCATGGCAGTGATTGACACCTAGATGGAGAAGTAAGTGGCATTTTAATATTCACCAGGAAATGTGATGCATGGTTCCCAAAACATTGTATACCATGTTATTATTACCCTGCAATTATGTTAAAATTCATCCATAGCCTAAGATATACTGTATGTATACCGGCGGCACAACAATCACTGGTACGGCGTACCGGCACCCTTATTGGTGGTGATGCCTCTGATGATTATTATTCATTATGAACTGGAGAAAAATATATCTTATATGGCATTTTTGTTCCAACAGTATTACCACAATATGAAACAATATCAACAAATCTCGGTTGAGATGCGTTCACAAAATTGCAAAAAGAGACTAATAGCTTTGTCGTGTACGTCCGCATGTCACAACTCAGCTCCTACAGGACAGATTTTTATGAAATTTTATATTCGAGTGTTCTTCGAAGATCTGTAAAGATGTGGGTTCTGAATGCATACTTATATTTTACTGCACTGCCATGGAACTTCCCCGTCACTGCCCTGAAAATAGCTTCCAAAAAGTTCATGAATGTCATGCGCATATTTACCACCACCTTTCACTGCACCTTCAGGTACCTCATGTAGGCCTTCAACATACAAAATGTGGTCAAAATTATAACCATCTCTTTCACGCACAAAGTTATGTAACACTACGCACGCTTTTATAATATCCTCTATGAAATCAATTTTAACATTCAAAGGCCTGTGGAAAATCCGCCACTTACTTGTGAGGATTCCAAATGTCCATTCAATATACCGCCGTGCCCCACAAAAATGATAATTGAAAAATTTTTTCTTCAACAACTACTTCTTTCCTCCAAATGCATGTAACAAATTACTTGTAAGATCAAAAGCTTCAACTCCAATGAAGACATTTGGCAGGGTGGGTCCGTCTGTACTGAGTAACGCATTCCCTGATAGAAGGCTGAGAATATTTGCGTGTAGTTTTTCCCACAATTGTGAGTTTTAAGACGGATGAATCAGGGAATTTGCCATATGAACCAATGTCTACCAAAGTAAAGCGTTATTTGGAGTCACAAACTACCAATAGAACAACTGAAAAGTAGTTCTTGAAGTTATAAAATAAGGAACCACTGTCTGCAGGTACAATCACTCCCACATGTTTGCCATCTTTGGCCCCAGTACACTTAGGGAAATTCGCACGCTTTCTAAAATCTTCTTCGACAGTTTTCCATTTTTGCTCTGTTGGTGGAGCCATACATACTGGAACAAGAATTCACCATAGCGCTTGGCAAACATGTTGTACTATTCTTGCAGCCGTGGTTATTCCAATTCAGTATGAAAAGTGTAACTCTGAGAATGTGCAACCAGTCGCCAAGTACCTGTAAACATACCAGTCTTATGAATTTGTATCATGACAGTGTACAACATCATTCCTACCACAAATACCAAAAGTTTTGCATGTTATTTAATTAATTAGCTTTTCTTAAGTTTTTTTTTTATTATTATTACAGGAATTCAGCTTCAACGAATGTGGAAGAACATACAGGATAGCTACACCCGTGAGGTGAACAGGAGAAAGAAGGCGAAATCATGGAGTGCCGCTTCTGGAAGGAAGCAATACATATTCTTTTCACAGCTGAATTTCTTGCAGCAGTTACAACAAACAAGGAGACCAGTAATAATTTTCAGAGTGCAAAAAGTAGTGAAGAGGTGTCTACCGCAGATCCAGTTGAAGCACATCAACGCTTGGCTCATGTAAGTCCATGGAAAAGAAAACAAAACAGATGACATCAGGTACAAAAACTGTATGAAACATTAACATAAGAGTGTTATATTAAAAACGGCACAGCAGGGAAAGGATGACGAAGATTGACATTTTCTGCTGTCACTTTTGTCAGAGTTAAGAAACGTGCTCTCACAACATAAAGTCAAAGACTGAAATCCTCCATTTATTCAAGAGATTCAAATATAACACTTCACCGCACATCGTAGCTATGCAGTCCCACTTTCCAATTCATGAAAATATTACGTATAATCAAAAGAATCCAAGTTTTCTTTCTTCTTAAACTTTGTATTCCAACTAAACACCCTATCCTCCTCCTCGCCTTTCCATACCCTCACCAGCAGTATCTCTGGGCACTGATCCTGCTTATTCCTATCTCGATTTGTTCCCCGAATCGTAAAAAGACTGTGAATGTAATTTTGGGTATATATTGTGATAATTTTGTAACCTTCAGTTACTAATACTTCAAATGCCTTGTAAATGTGTGTTGTTGTTGAGTTTATTCAATCCTTGGCATGCCATATATATCTTTTGTTCTTTAACATTTTGTTTTTTAACTCCTATTACTTCTCAATCTCCTTTTAAGCACTGAAATAACACAGAACTAAATTGGTACTTCAACACATGTCAGATATAAATACTTATGGGCATAATTACGGGATGATATCTTACCTTAACGTCATAACAAGTCTCTCTGCTGGAGGGACACATCTTCTCACATTTGTTTCCAGTCCACAAATCCCTTCCTGCAGGAGATATAGCAGTTCATCAAACGACTTCAATGACATGCGAAAATACTTTTAAAATTCACTTTCGTCTTTCCTGAGTTCGTAAAACAGTGTATAAAATTGACCCGTTTCTAATCTTGTACAAAGCACAGGATGAACCCAGTACTGGTGATGATGTTTCTTCTTAGAAAATTTCATGTGCAACAATGCAAGCATAAGAACTTCCTCCTCCAAGTCCATTGCATTTACTGGCTGATGGTGGGGTGGGGGGAGCACAGTGAACAGCAGTCCCGCTCTTGGAAAAGGCGCCTAAAATTTAAGAGACCAAATTCCCGACACAAGTCAGCTTTATTTTTCTCTACTTCCTATTTGTCATCGCACTTTAACTGTTCCTTCGATGCTCAAAACCTTCTTTTCATTCGTCACTGTAGCCATGCTATCACGTTACACACCAACCTCCTGTAATTGCAGGGGTACAAACGTAGTGGGCAAGTTTAGTCACGAACTGAGTTACCGTTGTCATATTTCAGGCCTGAAACTTACGTAGCTACCTGCAAGCGTACAGTAAAGGTCTCCAATCTTTTTAGGACAAAGGGACCCAGCCGTTATTGTGGACTGTTTAGCGGACCGCACATGGAAAAAACAGTAGGCGGAACACCTAACCGCCTAAATTATGTAATTTTTATAGTAAATACATAATATACAAATGTGACCGCGGGCAGCACAATACAACCTAGTGGGTGGCGGGTTGGAGACCCAAGGAGTAAGGACGAGATGGGATTCGAAAAATAGTATACTTCTTGAAAAATTCATTGAAAACGATGTTGTTATATCCGAGGTAGACGCTCGTGCGCATGCCGTACTAAGCTAGGAAAAAAGCACGTGCCTTACGGGCATGAATTGGTACCACTAACTGTATAACGCTATAGACGAGATGTCACACAAACCGAAGTCATTACAACCGAGTTACACTGTATTTTAACAGAATTTTGATTTTTTCGACAGATTATCATAAAAGTACCCAGTATAAAATTTCACGCAAATCCGTCAAGCGGGAGCCGAGCGGATACATGAGGACAGACGGACGGACATATAAGACTAAGCTAACAGGCAGTTTCGCAACTTTCAGAAAGCGCCTAAAACAGTAAAAAAAAATCTTTTAATGTTGTTGTTTCATATTATAATAATATTGTTCGAATTAAAAACAGGATATATTTTTCCCTCGCTCCAGATCTGTAGACCTAATATTCATCTACTGCTTCACTGTCAATAAAGGTACCGTACCGTTGCGTACCAGCACAAAAATAGTATTGTTTCACCATCATCATGTTCCTGAAGGTTTGGGCGTGTTTCCTGTTCCTTGATCCTCAAAATGAAGTTGGTCCCTCCGTCTCTTCTTCGGTCGTCCTATATTCCTTCGTCCTTTTGGTATATATCATAATGTTTGTTTTGGTATTTTATTTGTGTCCATCCTCTGTACATGTTGTAGCCAAATAGTATTGTTTATAACTGCAAAATTTACATAAAATTCTTATCAATTTCATACACCGTGGAGCAGTGACGTAATGAGTTATATAATGTTTTGAGAATTGAATGTGATTATGCAGACAACGTTTTCTGGATGTGATAGTGTGTAGTTAGTAGATTAGTAACAATGGTTCGGAATACCTGCTACTGCCGTTTTCAGGACAAAGTGTAAGCCGAGCACAGAAAGAATGGTGAGAATGTAAGGAAAGGAGATTTAAGAATATGGGATTCAATTTTCGTCCACGATCACTCCAAAGTTTCGAAAGCATATCCTTTGTTGTCGACGATGAAAAGAGGTAGGTCTCAAGCCAGTCAAATGGTATATCCTTTCGTCAACCGCTATTACTCAAGTTTTAATCCCTGTCCATGGTGCCGATCCCATTGACCGCGTGGTCTTAGGGTGTGGGTCTGCGACCGCTCGTTTGTTGGGATTGCGACTTCGAATCCCGCCGGGGGTTTGGATGTCTGTATCTTGTGAGTGTTGTGTGTTGTCACGTACAGATTTCTGCGTCGGGCTGATCACTCGCCTACAGGAATCATACCGAGTGTGGTGCGTGTAACTGAGTGTGATCGTGAAGCCTCGACAGTGAGGAGGCCCTGGCCCACTACGCGCTGTCGCGCCATGAAAATAAAACCGACAAAGAAAACAATACCACCGTGTCCAAATCTTACTTTGTCAGCATGAAAGACGTAACCTTTGTTTTCAAACCTACCCATCAACATGTTTAGCCAATCAAGTTCGATTACTATATTTATAACGGATCCCTGCTGTTACCTTCTCCGCTCACAGTCTCTAGCTGTCATTCTCCTTATTCTGAGAGCGATATGCAGATAGGTAAGAGGATCAGCTGGCCCTTCCCCTGTTCAAGAGCTGCGTCGTCGGTGTTCTGACGTCACCACTTCATGTCCCGGTCTGGGTACCGATCATTGCTATCTCGTAATATTTAACTAACTGGATATTTTGTCAACAGTAGTATGCAGCTGACAACGAACGCCTTTCTACTAACACTTATCGAAATACTTCTACCATCCTTACTCCGACATCAATTTATTTAGTTAACCATGTCAAAATATGATTTATCTAAAAGTATGAAGAGTTAATTTGCCTGCTACAGTGGCCAACAAAAGAAGTCACGTTACTGAGGAATTGGTAGACGATTTAATTTTAAAAATATGAAAGACGAGGAATTTCTAGGTTATAATTGCTTCCCAAGTTAGTTGCCGATACAAAAACATGATATGTAATTTAAGTGTCAACAAACTGTGACAAAACGAACAATTAAGCGTCTGACTGATGTAATTATCCTTAACTTAAGAATTTCATTAAAAGAAGGCGGAGTTCATTCATCATTTTAAAATATATACTACTCGACCACAGTACACTAAATTTTATTCAAAGTTGTGTGAACTGAAAGATATACGGTTTTCCCCATAATTTAGGAATATTATAAGAGACTAACTTCTAAAAAAATAACACACGTCAGATGTCCATCAAGACTGATGCACTGATGCACTCGATTCAAAACATTTTCCATTACGTGCGGTAACATGGCCAGTGGGATGGCACTGATCTCATCAGATATTCTCTGTTTGAGGTTAAGTCTGCCGGACGTGTTTGAAACACTTAGCTTTTCAAGTAGCCGCACAAAAAGAAATTACAAATCGGAAGAACGGATTGGCCAAGAAATGTCACCATAGCAGGAGATTATGCCATCTTCAAACACAGTTCTTAAGTGTTCGTCGACTGCCAAGCAGTATGTGCTGTTGTTCCATATGGTTTGAATCAGATGCTGGCAATTCGATGTCACGACGGCGTAACGCGTGAGACAAAAACTAATCCACCACAGACACACACTGGTCAGATGTCAAAGTAACCGCACTGTACCTCCGAGTTTTTATTTGTTGCAGAAGCCGTAGTTCGAAACTTCTGTACCCAGGTCTCGATGATGATGCGATCAGAAACCATTCTAGGTCTCCCCTTGTTAAAATGTCGTCTGAATATTCGTTGCGTTGCCGTCATAGAGCAGTTATTTGTGAAAGATGTCTCTACGGTGAACGCACGGCGAACAGCTGACTACTGATTCATGTCTGTTAAATGGCGTCCCTAGCTGAATGCTATAGCATAATTAGTTTAATCTCCTCCCCGGCGTCGACAGAGTACTATGTAAATCAAAATTATGAATGACCTCTGCTCCAACCCGTATTTTAGTGCTAGTTGCAATTATACTTATTTAAGAACTTCACTAAACTAAAGTTACACCGCTTGATAACAATTGTTATATTAGTTTGGTACACTGTTTTAATAAAGGATTTCTCATTACATTTGGTAAATTTCATTTCAAACAACCTTCTGTCACCCGAAGCAAATCTCTTTCGCAAATGCATTATGCTCATTCACAAGTTACGAAACGTGGACCAAAAAGGATAGTATACCTGCTGCTGGTCGCGGACGAAAACGGATATGACTTTTTCCTCACAAAGGGTACGGGATTATCCGTGGAGGATAACTGAGATGCCCGAAGAATATAGGTAGAACAGAATAACATTGCTTCATCCAAACTCCGCTTATCAACGGCACAGCCAATGGCCCATAGAGTAGTAATGGAGCGCCCTCCCTATCCCCAAATCCATATAACTTTTATACCCTCAGCTTACTCTTCTGCCCTTAACGAGTAGGATGCAGACCCCTCTAAAATGTTGGTAACTATTTAAAAAACTAAACGGCACAACAATCCAGAAGAAATCACCTCTGTGGCAGGGACTACAAACCCAAACAGTACACAGACCAAACAGACGTCTTTGAAAACTAAGCGCGGGTCGCCCGTCACTGTAAGCAAAATACAGAGTATTAACGTGCGCATGTGCCATATTATAATGTCACCTGTGAACCGTCTTGCTCTACCATATTTTTCAATACTGTCTCATAAACGGCAGGATTTTCGGTAAAAAAAAGTTATTGAACATAAAATGTGTGTTTTGATTTTCTCTGCAACGTTTGTCTGAAACATTTCTTATTCTAAGAAGAATTCAGCACATAGGTCTTCGTGGAAAGTACCGGTTGTTATTGACATGTTGTAATTAAACTTGAATGTTCTTGACAGATTTTCGACGAACAGAAATATCAAATTCCATGGAAATTCGTTCAGTAGGAGCTGAGTTTTTCCATACGGACGGACGGACATGACGAAGCTAATAGTCGCTTTTCGCAATTTCGCATTAGCGCCATAAAACAGCAGCACAATTTAGTACATGTTACTCCACTTCAGTAAAAATGTAGCTGTCTTTAAAAGAATATTCAAGTTAATGAAGGAAGTTAATTTTTAACAATTTGCAACTTAAATTAATGTGCTTTATGCTGCTATATAACATGCCATTGGTTCCTCACGTTCCAAAACAGACTGGGGACGCAAAGCGTTGGATGTTACGACATTTCTTTTTACCTGAAAATACTCGTCTGTAGACACCCCAAACCACTCCGGCGAGTCCAGGAACTGGTGAGGGAACACGATGTGGAGTGCTCGTCCATTCTGCGACACCACTAGTCTGTTATTTATTAAAAAAAACAAAACAAAACAACATAGTAAATCAACAGTTTAAATTTCACAAAACCTATAACACAGAAATGTTAACGTTTTTTTAACTTCAATAAATATTTCTAATTTACTGAAACCTTGAAAGGAAATGAGTGGGATCACATCCTATGTAAATACAGTCGAATTCGATTACAACGTCACGAAAGGGACTGGATATTTTGTGTCGTTATAAACGAGCGTTGCTGTAACCTAGTAATATGATGATGTGTTGAAAAGTGAGGAATTAACTGGTACTACAGAGTATCTAACGCTATAGACGAGGTGACGTATAACCATGTCGTCATACCCGGGTTCGACCATAAATGCGCACTGCACGAAAACCAGCGTCAAAAGACGCTGGAAAACCAACATTCAGGACAGTTGGTGCTATAGACGAGATTAGAACTGGCACCTTCTGGACAGCAACCAGCCACGTTACCGAAAAGATCGTATGGAAAACCAGTATTCTTCAGCTATAGGTTACTTGGAACACTGTTCCGCCAGATGTCAAAGGTGTTCCATGAAAAATCAAGAAACCAAAAAGAATCATAGATGTTTTTATTAAATTTGAACTTAGCATATTTAATCATAGTTTAGTGAAACCCCATATATATATATGTGGTACAGAATTCCCGGGCGCCTAGTCGACCAGGTTAATAAATTTTGTACAGTGGCAACATCTTCAGCACAATTATCTCAGCTTTCCCCTTACACACAAAAATGTGTAACAGTTCACATACACATAGCAAACAGCACCGTTACGGCACTGATGTTCACCGTTCACTCCAGATTTGGGAGTCCTTGGTAGGGTACTTGCTTCTAAAAGGAGCGCCTAGATTTATTTTTCGGAACTATGCAGCCCTAT
>JGI20166J26741_11649363_pt1 | contig 11256 bp, 12 predicted proteins | sample TergutCu122P5_FD_26741 | JGI IMG/M metagenome (IMG submission 26741) | reverse complement strand
ACAATGCTGGTGACCACAATGAAGGACAGTAAAACTTCGAAACATGTATCTATTTTGTATCAGTTGTAAATAAATAGTTGCCACTATTAAAGTTCCAACCGTCATATACCAAGAAATCAGTATTCTTGAGATGACAAGATACATGATGAAATATACTTTGTATCAAGTTACCATGTGATGAGTTAATTTTGTTTCTTTACGCTTCTTTTTAAAAAATCTTTCCTGATTTTATTAAAAACGAGTAACAAGAGAGGCTTTAAAAATAATCCTGCATCAGATGGATACACCTGTTATAGCATTTTTTCTGTCAAGATATATTTTGAGCTATTTTATGAAAAGCTAGGCTTGTGTGAATGATGGTATGTAAATACTGTATGCATTTGTTTTTATGTTCAATAGGCTTTGTAGAATAGTGCTTCTGTACATTTCTTGAAAAAGGTGTTATATAATGTGTGTCAGAAGGAAAGAAAAGGTTTGTTTTATACAAATACTATTTATAGTAGCACACTAAGTATAACCATCTACAAGCGTTACATCCAATATTTTTTAATATCTGTAGATGTGGGAAGAAACTGATCCCTCCGATTATAGTTGGGAGAGTTTCATCCGTACTGAGGAAGAGGAAATAGGTATGTTTTCTTACATGTCCTGTGGTGGCATGTGAACAACATTCTATTCTGATTCAATTTGTGCTATTATTTATAGTTTCAGTATTCCATATTTTCTTCAGATTAAAAATGTTACCATTTGTTCTTCAGTATCATCTAAAAACTGATGACATTGAACTGTGATTTAATTGAAAACCAATTGCAAAGCTGTAATTTCATAAATTACTGAAATATTTAACAACATAATTATTAAATACAGTTTTGTCCATAAGTATGTCCTTCCTATTCTTAAGTGTTCCAGGAACCAGTCTGTGTGTTGGTCATTATAATTTGTAATACACAATATGAATATAATATGTACAGTTTTTTTTACAAGTTATATTACAGTATACATTGCTATAGTCTATATTAAGAAAACTGACTTCTACCATTTTGTGCTTTAAAAAAAAACTTGTAAAATGTAACTGTGGTGATACAAGTCTCTTAAATATAAGATACAGTCATCATTTCTGCTTTTTCTTGGCTTCAGAAGCAAATGATCGTAATTTAGTCTACAGCAGGGGTTCTCAACCTTATTTGTGCCATGGGACCCTATGAGAGTATGGTGAAACCTACAGATACCTTCTCAGAAAAATGTATTGAAATGCATACAATAGTGATAGTGAAATCTGTTGAGTTAACAAACATTTTTGGAGTCTAGAGGCCATAAATTACTTTGTTGCCTACATTCATTATTGAATTGAAAGCTAAATTTCATTTAGAGGTTAGTGAAAATGGAGTTGTAATTTTTTCCCATACAAGTTCATGGACCACCTGAAATCTATCCATGGAACCCAGGTTAAGAATGGCTGGTCTACAAGAAACACACAGGACAGTAGTAGAATTCTTTGGAATGGTATGCATGGCCCTGAGAAACAAAGTGAGGTAGGGTTAATGGTGTTTTCAGAAATGGCCAAGGTAAGACAAGTCTGCAGCAAAATAAGTATACACGGTAATGTGGTTGCAGTGTGAAGCTGACCACTCACGCCCAACTAGTGACAAAGTTAAAAAAGCGTGTAACTATATTCCCCTTCCCCAGATGCCTGTGTGTTGTTTGCATGGGGGCAACTTTACCTTCACCTTTGGAACTTCAAGATCCCAATGTGTTTTGAGTAAAAAAGCATGGCATAATTGTAACTGCAGAATATGAGATGCCTTTTGTCACAAAACAACACAACAAACTCAACAAGCAACTGAGAAGAACACTGCTTGAAGGAGTTACATATGCTATGTAATTGGTTTATGTCAAAGCCAGTGCATCTTGCAGGAAATTTTACTTATCACATAGGTTTGGACATGGTGATTGGTATCTTCCCAGTTTCTTCTGCACAGATTCTGAAACCAATTAATAATGCAGCCATGAGTTTAACTAGCATTCAGAAGAATATAAACTCTCTCCCCACCAACATGGACCTGTGTTTGAGGCCATATACAAGTGGGTTACGCATTTTAGGGTTTGCATATTGCATGTGTTCATGCATGAAGCACTAGCGGAGATTAAGAAGATGGTTACCTGCACATCTCATGTTTTTGCAATGAAGAGATTGCAGCATACTGCATCACAAGGAGATGACAAGTCATTATTTTGAGATGATTTACTCTTGTTCTGGCATGTGCTTCACCCTTTATTACCTACACTGTACATGGTGCTCCAATTTGGAGAAGAATATTAGCAGCATGGTTTGTGCCAAAATGTAAGTTAAAATCATCACAAAAGTGTAAAATATAAGGAACACATATAATCTTGCAAAGTATTCTGACATCTGTATGTATCTCATGTTAATGTCTAAAATCAAATATATGTTTGCTTTGTGTGTAACAACATGCATGAAAAAATTAAATCCTGTAATTTCAATTTGTGTTTTCTGCAGATTACACCTGGAATTAATTCTGGTGCCAAAGGATTAACTATAAGACAGCATATTGTACACATAAAACAAGCTAACCCATTCTCTTTAATGCAGGTGTAACTGTAGGTGAAAGTACTGTTTCCATGATACAAAGTCATTGCTTTACCTCACTTCCTCCTGGAACAGTCTTTAAACCAGAATGCACCCTGCCTTACTCTGTCTGCCATATTTACATCCAACATATTGGACAGTACATATTCTGATTACCAGTTATGAAGAGGTACATTATTTCTAATGCTTCTCAGGCTACAGATTTGACATGGATTTCTGTATATGAGGAGACACAAAAGACTACCTGCAGAGTGAATGAGTTGCACATGCAAATTACCCACATAGCTAACCGTGAAAGCATGGAAGTGATAACATGTGATATAAAGACAACTGAAAACGGTAGTGTTGTCATACAAACTAATTCAAGTATACTAGTTGGAAAATAAAGTTTCATAATATGTCTTACTAAAAAAATAACACTCATTGTATCGAGCTTAACATTCTGAAATTGTGTTCATTAGATCCCTTGTACGACATTTACATACTAGTGTTCAACTAAACTGGGAAAATGGAAGATAAGGTACGGTCATTGACCATCCTAGTATTTGTCCCAGTGGTGGGGATAAATGTAGAAATCCATATTTATATGGGAGAACCTTGAGGAGAAATATGATCAGCATTCACCTTATAGTGAGGATTATCATGTGCAACAAACGAGACTTGCAGTTTAACATGGAACCTTGAGCTTGGTGGGACTTAGTATATCACAAAGAAAGGCAATGCCGTATATGGGGATGGGCCATAGGAAGAATTAAGAAAACAGGACATAGAGTGAGCAATAAATTATAGTTAAAACAAATAAGGTATTTGTACCAGTTTCAAAGATATGATACACCTAAAGCAAATGCGTGTCACAAATTGTCAAATGTTTATGTTGAAATACCAACCCTCTAGTCTGATAGGGAGATGGATTTGAGCCCATTCATCTGACCCATCACAGCAGTCACATATTCCATCATTGACGCGGCTTGACAGAACAAATTCTGAAACCACATACTTTGTAAATTAAACACAAATCGTAAATTAAACACAAAACGTATTTTATACACTGATACACCCATACGTGCATGTAATATAAGTTACCTGGGAATCCACTGTTCTGCGTATCACAATAAAATCTTCCATTTTGACAAGCGCTTGTTCCTGGTTCATCACTACCATCAAAAACGCAATCACAAAAGTCATCATTTACCCTGGAAAAGTCTAGTTCCTCTCTGGTGTTGAAACACATAAAGTTACCTCGTTCGTTTGGTCTGTATTTCCAAGTGTCAGTTCGGCGTATTCCCCTTAAAAGTGTTTGTTTTCCACTTTCTACAATTTTACTGTAACCACTGTAATCCAATAATTCATCACGTGGGAAATCCAAACATATCATTTGGTAAATCAGTAAAACAACACCTGTTAAAATTACACCTAAAACGATCACCTTCAGTTTAGTTCTATATAGGTGCATACTTCTTTTCCTCCGTATGAATAGAATATTATCGAAAATTCAGAACATTAAAATTTACAAACTATTGTCACAGCCGGTACTTCAAGTGATCCTCCATATTGGATATCGAGCTGTACTTCATTACGAGAATTGCGAGATGTCGACACGTTTACCATCTACGGGTGTCGTTGTAGCACAATGAGGACGGCTGGGAGCCTATATATTCCAGTCTGATCCATGCTGGTATCTTCATTCAGATCCATGGTTGATATATGTTGTGACAGAGCTAATAGTTGCGCAGAACGAAGCGCCACAGAGAATGGGTATTTTCAATTCGTGACGTTTTTAACGCCCGAAGCACTGGATTATATGGTTCATCAGTGCTGATTAGGTGGCAGGAGTAGGTGGTTATATTCGTAAGGATAAAAAAGTGGCAGGTTGTGTGAAAGTTGTGTGTGTTAATGTTATATCAGAAGTGATTACAGTACATCATTATCTTGTGTGTTCTGTTAGCTTATACTCCTGTTGATTGACGAAAATGGGACATTGTGGCAAGGTAAGAAATAATTCAGCTATAGAGTAGTAATTTTAATAACTGTCTTGCCAAAGTGTCAGTGATACTGTCATCAGCACGTTTAAGTCCTCTAGGTTGTACATTTCTGTGCCATAATTTGTGTTTCTGAAAATTAGACGGCTAGAAATATGGATATTGCGCAATTCTGATCAGCAGAACTTCTCTTTCATATATTGGTTGTAGGTTAACGAATAGGTTATCAGATTCTGATAGTATGTTGGCGAAAGACACTTCCGCGTTCCCAAGCTCTTTGTGTTCATATAGGTACGTAAGTCCTGATTAGTGAGCAACGAATTTTATATTGCGATTTAATGCTGGAATTCGTCGTGGTCGCTCTAGTTCAGAAGATTTGGATTCATTAGGAATTGTAATGAAATCTCTACATATGGGCCCAAAACGCTTTCTTTTTCGATGTTATTGATTTTGCTGTTATTGTGAATTGTCTAATGAATGGAAGTAGCAGTGTGGCATTTCAGCACATTACTTTTTGGAAGAGATCCTGATTAGTATGATGATCATGGATTACCAGAAATAATAGGTATACATGTGTAATCAGTGGCAGTTATTACTATATGAACATGTCAAGAACTTGGAAGTATTTATGCTACTTAAATATGACTATAATAAGTAATATTGACATTAACTCAAACAAGTAAAGTAGTTTCTGTACATGCCATAGAGGTTTATACGAGAAGCAGATATATATCTGCATTCATTCTTAAACTTGGCATTAGATGGAGGTGAGTGGGCAGTCTCACTCCCTGGCTGCTTTACCCGTGGGGAAAGAGCCTCTGTACCCATTGAGTAGGAAGCTGGGTGTATCCAGAATCTGAAGAAAATTACATCTCCTGCTGGGAGTCAAGTCGTAGCTGGTCCAGCTTGTAGTCTGTGTGCTCTTTAGACTGCATTATGAATGGAGACAAGGACAGTTGTAATACAAAATTCATAAACTAAGAAGTACATGCTTTTATTACCAACATTAAATAATGTGAGCTCTTTAAAGGACAGTGGTGACCATGAACTACTGTAATGCAAAAGCTAGGTATTTCACCCACAGAATGAATTTATAGGCTTTATTTTACAAGCAGCAGTTAGTGTATTTATGTGACTATAAGATGACAGTATGTATAAGGCAACTGTACATCACATTCTTCAATTTTCAGGAAAATACATGTGTAGAACATCTTAGCTCTGTGCGCAATTATAAGGCAACCCTAAATATTTCAGAAAATAAGGTAGGGAAAGAAGGTCTTGTCTTATATTGAGGTAAATGTGGCATTTCCCTAAACAGCAGCAGTCATTTGATTTAACGGTGGAAATCTGTGAACCAGCAACCTGTGGATTCAGTTGCTTTATTTAGGATTTCATACTGTATGGGACCTGCCAGTGCACTGTCTGGTTATGTCACTGCTCCTGATGGTGTATCTCTGGTGTAACATAAGCTGTTTGTTTTGTTCTACTATGCAAATGATGAAAAATGTCTGTATTACATGTACTTCTCATTGGATGTGAGTTCAAGAAATGTAATTTAATTTAATGGGCTGAATAGTTTAGACTGCTTTGAATTACTAGCTCTCATTTTAATGCAGATTGCTTGCTGGCCAGTCATGAGAGGTCTGAGTACTGGGAACAGTGTACTTGTAGGTGGGCAAGATTTACTTCAAGGGTAGAAGATAAAATTTTGTTCCGCCACATAACCTCTTCTGCTTTAACTCTGTGAGAAGATAAGGAAACTGTTAGTACTGGGTACTGTATAGTACTCCTTGTTGCCTGTGTGTTTTTATGCTAATATTTATTATATTTTTGTGCTTTGTTTCATTATTACCCCTTGAAATAGAGTCAAAATAATGAATGTAAAATTTAAGAGGCATATTGCTAGTGGCAAGAAAGAATCAAGATTGAGGACAGCAAGAAAGTTAATGAACATTGAACAGATGTTAGAGGTAATGTGTCATTATAAATTCATGAAACAAGTGACATTATTCATGTATCAGGAATCCAAGAATTTACACTGAGGAATGTTTAAAATACTGCAGAAAGAAAATTTAGCTCTGCAAGTACTACTAGAACAAACTAAAAGCTTAAATATCATGATGTGTATTGTAGCATATCTCTAACATTTCTGTGGATTGTTATGGGTTAGTTCTGTTCCTTTCATGTGATTTTACCTTCTGTGACTTTTTTTTTTAAACACAACTGTTGCATAAACCAAGCAGTTAGTCAGTTTCCTGTTAACTTCACTGCAGCGCATAGGGTTTTTGTGAAGCAATGCCAGCAGGCTCTGTTTCTAGATGTTGACTTGATCTTGACGAAGTCTTTCCCACTATTTTAGCTTCCTCCTCTTTTTTGGTCTTTGTCTTCTACATTATTCTTGGGAGTGCAAACTCAAACTTTTTTTGGGGGGGAGGTTTCAGAGGAATCCTTCCTGAGTGTATGAACAGTACACTTACATTTCTGCAGTTGGAATTACACTGCCACTGGTTTCTCTCTCTCTCTCTCTCTTTTTTTGTAAATAAATTTGTTGACAACATGCTCCATTACAGAGTGATACTACATGTTCCAGTTTTCTTATTATGAACAACATTAAACACTCATTAGAAAATGGATATTCAACTGTATGGAATATGTATTGCACTCTAGCAAGAGTGTTCTGTAAATAATTAATGTTAGCTCCACGGGGTAAAATGTACCGTACAGATCATGTATACCCAGTTTGTACTTATAGTTGTCCAAGTAAGGTCAAGTGCAGTTTATTAAAGTCTATAGATTTCATGAATCATGAAAAGGCATTTAAACATTTGGCAACCAGTTTGCTGTTGTCAGGTTGCCAGTATTCTCCGCTGGCCGTTATGTGCTGTTTCAAGGAACTTCTTTGCTGCTTCAGTATTTTACATTCATATATTATATGTTCAGGTGTCTGCGCCCCCTCATTGCAGGGGAATGTTGGGTTGTCTTCTAATTTAAACCTGTGCAAGTAAGATTTTGTCTTCCTATGTCCGGTGACAATAGCAGTAAACTCTGGTGTTATGGGTATCTTTGTTTTAGTCTTTGCTCTACCAGTGGGGAGAACGATCTGCATAGTGCTCCTTTCTCAGTACTGTCCCATTGTGTTTGCCATTTTATGAGCCCTTTCATGTTTATTTTGATGGCAACTGTTGTTTTTGGAATCCTGTCGTATAGTATATTTTGTTCATCCACGCCCTGGGCTGCTTCTTTGGCGAGTTTATCTGCCACCTCGTTCCCCTTGATACCACTATGCGCCTTCACCCACCCGATGTGAATCGACCAGTTTTGCTTGTTGAGGTGTTGTACCTTGTTTCTTATTTCCTCAATTAAGAAGCTGTGCGTAGAATTGTATTTTAGTAAGGCTAATGTCACTCTGCTGTCAGTGTATATTGCTACTCTTCTGCTGCCTAGGTCTTCTAGATGCGGTAGTTGTTCCAGTGACTTCAGGATTGCTATCTGTTCGGCTTGATTGTTAGAACAGCAGTTTTGGAGCCTGTATTTGCATTGTCTCACCAACCTCTTGTCCGAGTATATGGCCACACCTGCACCAACCTTGCCTCCGACTTTGCTACCATCCGTGTAAATCTCGGTAGGGTACATTGTTTCTCTTTCTCGTTGTGGTTTTTCTTGTTGTGCATGCCTCCACAGTTCTGCATTTGAGATAATGTTAGGCCAGAAGATCTTAAAAGTTTTCCTAACGCACTTGTTTATAAATGTTTGCAGGTCTCTAATGATTATCTGCATAACCTTCCATATGCATAAACCAGGGAGTACCTGTGTTAGTGTATGCTGGATATGAAATTGTGCTTCTCTGAACTTGTTATTCTCATGCTTTAGATACAATATTGTTACTTTTGTGACATGTTGTGTGTCAATCCGCAGGATGGTGATAAATTGATACAGTTTTAAAACTTGAATTGATACTCTTTCTAGCATGGTTGTTCCAGGCAGACCTCATTTGATATTACGCAGAACAGTGTTGCTGAATGGACAAATTTTAGTGACAAAAGATTTGATGTATTTTGCATAGGCCTGGATTCACATCATTTTCTTGGGTATTTAAATTAATTCTTAAGGGGGTAAATTCTCCATTGTATGTCGGTTTGCTCTGCATTGCAGTTTTCAGGAATGTAACCCCAAAGTTAAGCAAGGACTTACTGAATCATTATTGTCACTACCACTCTCTTCACTACAACCACAATTGTTGTATTTTTGGTTCTCTGTAGGAGAGGCTGAAGTAAAAAAGAACATAATGTTTGTCTTAAGCTCTTCTTACTGAGCTCCAAAGCTGTAGACTGTGAGAATGTATTACCACAGATAATAAAAAATGTGTGAGATTTTAGTTTCTGTTACTGATGTGTGTCAAGATTACAGTATTTTGGGTTAGAGTGTTGTGTACTTTGATGTAGAGGTACCTGTATTTCAGGGGAGCATCCTGTTTCAAAACTGTAGTTATGCATCTACCAAACTATGTGGTCTTGTGTCCTAGGAGAATATAATCTCCATAATAAGCAGTTGTTTTTTGCAGACAGTTCTACTGTCTGTGACTGGATATAATGGTAAATTGGTTGGCTCTCCTGATCATATTCAAGATGACCCTGGCAGTGGCAAATCCTGATCTGGAGGTCAGATCTGGCAGAATGGTACACATTGCAGCATTTACTATCAGGATTTGCCACTGGACCCTGGTTCAAATCTTGGACCAGTGACTGACCATCCAGAATTAGTTTTTCATGGTTTTCTTGCATTGCTACAGGCATGCTAGGATAGTGCTTTAACTCATGCTATGACTGCAGCTTCACACCTATTGCTCTCCACTTCACTATGCACTAATCATCTTGTCATGTGATGCTAATAGTCAAGTGCTAATAAAGGCATCGTTACTTACCCATAAATGTATTAGGAGGGCTAAATAAATTAAAACGGGAAATACTGAGCAAGTAAGATGTGGCATAGTTTCATTTTGTGGTACTCTATGCTTTGAAAGAACAAATCTTGAGAAGCTTGGGAAGTATAAACATTTGTAATACTGGCAGTTTGTACTACATTTGTCAGAAATATTTGGTATAAAATGTGGACACGTTTGTAGTCTAATAGTGTATTGAGTGTTGTTGTTTGACATGTTGTAAGACCCTTGACTTATTTCATGGGTTGTGGCAAACAGTTTCAGTATGTTTAGGCGTTACTACCGAGCAGTTTGAGCAGTGACGCGCCTGGTTTGCATTCGAGAGATATTTCGTTCCAGTTCAGGTGGGACATCTCTCGGTTTACCTGAGATTGTAGTAGTTTTCGTAATTCGCTTATGTGGTAATCCCGGAATACGTCACGCCTGCTTTGGCCTACATTCTTCTTTACATGTCAGCAACGTGTTGTAATATGGGATATACGGTAAGTGCCATGTGAATTTGAACTTAAACTTTTCTGAAGGTTGAAAGACATTTCACGAATTGTAGAAAATATTCCAAAAACTGTATTGGGATGTCGCCCATTTGTAACGAACAGGGCCCTGTACGATGCAAACGCATTTAAATTTCCGTTGTGATGCTGTGATTTTATTTACATTTCTTCTTTGCATGGAGAGTGGAGATTGAACGGAAAATACGTGTAAATAATCGTGACCTACAGTGCATTATTTTGCGATGCCTGTACACAACAGTGGATTTAAGTTGGCTGTATAACAAATAACACAACCTCCCGTGTTATAGCAGCCTTGGGATGTTCTCGCGAACAGAATTACCGTAAGACAGCGGCCGTGAATGTCATTAAAGTACAGGTATTTTTCGCGTACTTTCTCATAACCGTCTACGTGCCAAAGAAGTGGCATCCGGACTCCTCCAGCAAGACAATGTCATTCAAACCAAGAACATATTTGGGGACATCCGTGCCTTGTACGTTTCTCCATTCAGAAATTGAAACAATGATAAACTCGTTTTTAATTACTAAGCTGGTTATTTCGGTAGAAAGTAGCCTGTATGTAGCCTCCCATCTTACGGGATGAAGTGTACCGAGGTGTGAAACGGGTTATCTTATCTCCAACTCCTAAGACGGAAGCAGCAGGTTTCTCCGAAATGTCAGCTGCGCACTAGACTACAATGGTATCGTAACTGTGACAGGATACCATATTCTAAGTGTCTTCTATTTTCACAGTCCATATGTGTGCCTTTTCTACCGTATACATTATTCTTTCCCTCTTATCTACTATTCTTTTGTACGGAAAGATAGCAGGCTTGTGAGAGCACCGTGCCGACTGTCCGTATATGATCGTGTGTCTTCCCTTTTCAACTTCTGAAGAGATGAACCGATTTACGCGAAGCTTCGTTAGAATAGTATGACCATTAGAGGACACGCTGACGCCCTAATTTTTAACTCCAAGAGTCGGTAATAACAACGTATCGGAAGCGAGAACTTGCGATATAGTACTTACTTACTCCATGGAGCAGAGTCCTTCTTGAGAATCTAACTGGTTCTGCAGCTAGTCAAGAAATTCCCCGCATTTTTGGAACCCCGAAAGTTCATCACCGTACTCACAAGTGCCAGCCACCTGTCCCTATCCTGAGCCAACTCCATCCAGTCCCCACAACCCCCTCCCACTTCCTGAAGACCCATCTTAATATTATCCTCCCATCTGCGTCTGGG
>JGI20166J26741_11649252_pt1 | contig 11256 bp, 14 predicted proteins | sample TergutCu122P5_FD_26741 | JGI IMG/M metagenome (IMG submission 26741) | reverse complement strand
AGTGCAGCGCCATCACTTCGTTGAATTTAGATAACGCTGTCCGTGTCTGTGTACAGCACACGTTTCTGCAGAGTGTCAAGATACGTGTACAGATGCATTCCCCCTCCGGCCGTGACGTAACTGGCTATCGCATCGTTCGTATGGTGCAACATCGGCGCGTGTGACTCGACGGAATGGCGCCATGCAATACAACACATAGAGTCCCCAGCGAACAACAGTGTTGCCACTTCGATGCTAGGAGTTGCTAGGAATCTGTAAAAGTCCTGGGGGTTAGAGATTAACTGTGTCTGTGTTCGCATGGGATTTTCGGCTAATTTTCCACATCGAGTTTTGACAGTTTGGCCATGCCCCGCTTTGCGGCATTATAGCAAATAGAGTCTTTATTCAGAAGGATTACTTCGCTTTGCCTAAACTCTTCAATGTAACGATCCTTATCGCTCGGGGTTGGAACTCTACAAACAGCCCTCCCTCGCCTGGTGACTTATCGTACTGTGTAACTGTATATTCATATACTTCGTGAATTTCCTCGACTTTGTAGCCTTTCGTGACGGCCACTCTGATTTCAACCATGACCCAAGTACCACTAATAGCCCTTTCGGCGTCTGAGAAATGCTGACACAGCCCTCGCATGTTTTTCTCTTCGACACACGTCCTACATAAGCAGAAAAGTAGCTTCTTGTTCCAACGATATGGTAACACTGGATGATACAGGTCCATGGGAGGATCAGCAGTACATTTAATCAGTCACTCCATCTGTAAACAGGCGTCTATGCTTTTACATGTGGCCCCCACCTTTATGATCGGGTGTCGAATGGGGAATTTGAAATACTTACAAATAAAAGGATACAATGACATTACGTCGCAATACTGAATTGTTTCTGCGTTCTCCCTATCCTGTAGTGAAGACGCATGGCCTCTGTTCGACCCTCGTACAGGGCATCGATTGTTTATAGGGGACTGTGGGTCACGATTGAGTGTGTTAGTAATCCAGGTTTCCTTTCAACAATTTTGGAAGCATCGAATTCGCATTCCCACATTACTTTGACTGTGTAGCGTGGCTTGGTTATCTGATCGATCCTAACCATTGTTCATTCATAGCGTTCTGCCAATGTATCGTCGCCTAATGTCTTGAGGACTCGAAACGGTTGACACTTGCACCCGTGTTAGGAACACCCCATAAATTCCAAGGCGGTACGTGTTTCGGCACAGAAACCATCGACACTGACATGAGGCAGTTCTGGCTATCTATATTCGCGTCCGTTCCGAGCATATAATATTTTAGTTATCCTCCTCTTCCATATGAAGTATCCACATCAAAGCCTTCCTGCTGAAATTGCGATTACAACTGTATCCTCCACTAGGGATCAATCCTATGGTCTCGGGTTTCAGGAACCGCTTGCGAAACACTTTATTACAGGCCGATGCTATGGTACAGGATTCTAGAAACACATCAACGTTTCCGACCTTCATGAAATCTCTACGAAATATCTGACACGCCTGACGTAGAACGGTGACATCATTCTGACAATATTGTTTCAATACGTGTCTGTTATTAAAGACGATGTCTTTCTGTGTATCGTACCATGCCATGAATTCCTTTCGTTCAGAATCGTTCATCTGATCGGCGCCGTAAATTTCGGTGCCCGATATGGGTCCGACATAATTCAGATTCAAACGTGTATTGAAATAGTGGGGTACCAAGATTTAGACGCTGTGAGTCCTAATGCCCTGGCAGTTTACGTAATGCCATAGGAAGAAACGATATGGAATCTAAAAATGTCAGATGCTGAATTGTCATACAGACACCTTTTGCCCGTTCAAAATTAATTTAGTGGTCCATTTTAGAAGAGTAGCTCTATCTAGAATAAAGTGGGCATCAAAGCCTTTGCCGTTATGTGCTATTGCAACGACTTTCTCACACCACATTCGTTGTTTACACAGAGAAGTGAGGAGGTCACCCACGGGGTCATCGAAGAACGTGTGTCTTCTTCTACCACAGCGTACACAGTCCACGCCTATATTAGGCTCTTTCTCGCAGAGTGAGCAGAAATGTTGAAGGCATACAAGATTAGGGATGTGTACAGTTGCTGACTCAGCTGCGTGTCTTGTTTCGTTTCAAAGTCATAAAACACAAAGAGTATGTTATCGCTTCTAGGCTATTCGTTCGTTAGTGGACGTATATAACAGTAGTGCCCGGCTTCCCTATTCTGTTGTCAGATTGAACAGTACTGTTTGAAGCATTCATGTTTACGCCTTGGTATTATTAGACTCTTACACTTTCCAAAGTTCCTCTTTTGCGAACATACAGGCTTTCGCTTCAGCATATTTGTGTTGTGCTATTCGAAGCATGCAGGACTCCTAAACGTTCTATTGCATGACCCGCAAGGGATTCGAACATTAGTACTTAGCATGGAGTGATGGACATGCAATCTGTGCATGCCTTAGAACACTTGTGTGTAACACCTGATCGACAGCTCTTACTACAACCCTCACAGATGTACTGCTTAGACATAGCGCCTGTTAGATTTGCAATGACGTAAAAATGACGTGTTACATCGTCGCACAACAGGTTGACTCTCTTGTCGGATGTAACGTTCCCTTCAAAGATTATATCCACCCAAGTCAACCCACCATAGACAACAATTTTGTACCCTGGAAAGTGGTATTGGAATCGCTGGATTTCGCGGACCCCCACCCTTGTCGAGATTGATTCCCGTTGTTTGCAATAAATGTTGTACCTCTAGACGTATCTTATTGCCTTGGATATACGATTTTTAATTCGGATCCTTTGTTAATCGTGCAGGTGCTATAATTAGGGCATAGGCCAAGCTGTTGGTTTCAGCTTTGACTTCTATAATGCTGTGTTTCATGTGTGTCATTACAGATAGAGGTCTGCCCTTTGATTTCACTGCCCTTTTAACGAAACCAACAGGCATCTTGACAGAGTGTATCACAACAATCAATCTATTCATTGCGTTATACCGGGCGTTTGACTATGCTACTTTACTGAAAAGGACCATATTACCTCGTCTGATAGTTGATCCTTTCGTCTGAAACTGATACCTATAGGCTTATCTAGCAATTTAACTTCATTACGGATCATAATACCGACCATGTCTGTATCATTAACGTTCCTTATAGCGTAATGGAAAAGGTCGTTCACACTGGCTTGGAAATGGGTTATGGCATCTGAATTGTCCCTTAGAGCGGGGGTAGGATGCGCACGATTAACTCTGTTCCTACGGCATTCAAACGAATGTTCTTTCTATTAGTTTCACTTTCAATCGTGAATCTAGGCACTACGTCATCATTCTCACCGTCCGACGCCCTACTACTGTTAGACACTAGATCATCATTCTCACTGTCCGACGACGCCATACTGATTCTCTCTGAAAACGAATGGTCGTGTCCGATTTGTAGCGACCCCTATGCACATACATATTCAACACACACTACTATCGGTACTCATCCCTTTTTCGAAGGCTCTGTTCGTCTAAGTAGTAGAAAATCGGTCTTCGAAACCCTTATTTATATCTATAGTGACGTCATTTGTTTATTCCTACAGCTCTGCACAGTCAGCTAACTGTCGGGTACAAAAGCGGCAGCCCGCAGCCACTACTAGTATTCCGCTACAGCGCCTCCCTCTTCTGCAAACGAGCGGCAGCCCACGGCCACATTGGTCTGCTGTACCAGTGTTCTACGTTCTACCTTCTAATTTCTACAGTAAGTATGTTTCTTTTTATTCGGTTAGCAATGTGCTATTCATCACCTTAGTTGAGCACTATTCGAGGCCTTTCTTTTTCAGATGGCCTTTGCTCAGAGATTTAATGAAGTCAGAAGCGACATCACACATATTAGCGAGTTGGAAGTTGATGTGAAATACCCTATTGAACATGCTAACAGGGTACAGACACGATTTGGCGATACGGTCCTCCTAAGTATCAGAGACACGGGTGCAGACTGTATGTGTACAGATTCCTTCCACAACGTTACAGCGCAGCGTTCAAGGACGACGACCTACAAGCCATTAATGAAGTGCCGTCTGGTTGGGCCGGTTGGTGTCTGGTGTCGAAGGGACGATGTCCCAATACCAGTGCCTACCAGTTGGCTATCGATGGGTAGAATAGACACTTTTCACGTTTCAGATGGTCCAGGATCCTGCACCGTCCTCTTCTTCCTCCAAGTGGAAGCTGCCTGCTAAGTTTCAATCGGTGTCGCAGAAGGAGACAAACCCTATTGGACGATGTTATCTGGAGCCTGACACCCCCTATTTCATTGAAAAAATGGAACGTTTTGGCCTTTGTGGCCGTTGTGTAGTTGTACATTTGGTGTGTCCTTCTCTAGGTACTCGTCGGCATTGTCTCCCAGAACACTACGCTGTGGCTGTTACGGACTAGGTTATCAAGACTCAATAGTGCTCAACTTTTACATGTGTTAGTTCTACATAGAAGATAGTACATGCCTGGTGTGTTCGATTTGGTTGTAGTATAGTTGTGTCTTTTACGCTTGCAGATGTCCCAGCAGATCTTGCCAATGTGTTTATATCTGGTTTGTGTACATAGTGATATGTATTAAACCTGAATTTCGTATTGTGGGAACCGAAACGTTGTTTCTTTTCAGACACTACTGGTAAACGGAAGGGCTTTTGGGGGCACTGTGGACTATACGGGTACAGACGTGCGATTGCACGTGTGTACTGGCCGTTCGCAAATGTCACGTGCATCTCGCAATTCGTGCCCTCTGTGTTTCCCAACGCCAAGACAATTTATAAACTTCTGTTAGCTTTACATTCCCACCGCTTATGTTGCTTTTTAACAGGAACGTTTGCACTGTATGTAGCAGGCCGACTGGATGCGTATGATCGGCTGACTATATTCGTTGCCATGACATATCCCGCAGTCACTCCCATAGTAAGATGGCTGTTTCAGAAACATCAACAACTGATCCCTAATTTTGCGATCGATCATGAATTCACGTTTACCTTAACAAATGCTGATGACACGTCTTTGGATCTGTTCCATGATTTAGTGTCGTGTGAAAATATTACTCTGCCGATTTCTATTTTAGGGATCGATACTGACACGTTGTGCGGCCCGCTATCAAACATTGATCTAGTTTACTTCGCGTGGGACAATTTCATTGGTTTCAGATACAAAAGGTATGCTATGGCTCTCGCACCTCAATGCGCAAGGTCCCTTCTGTCTTAGTTGTTGCTTGTGAAACATTACCGAGTTGAAAGTGACGGATGGAAGGATAGTGGGAACTGCGACGATTGTGTCAAGCATCACAAAGAGTTATTACTTCCCTTTAATGCTTGTGATCTATCTCCCACGTGCGCGTATTAGATCTGTTCAAGACAGCCTCCGTTCCTGACCGATAGTGCCCGTCACGTCATTTTCAAATACACTATTCATCTAGACAGGTTTCGACTCGAAACAGATAAGACACATGACCAATACGTATATGCGGTCCTTTCAAAACGAGTGCCGCAAGCCGCCCTGCTACCTCCAGAGGCCCCTACGATCGGTGTTTGGTATTGTTCAGACGTAGACTCGCCATTGCGAATTCACCGCGATTGTCAGGGTGCTGGGCCTTGGCTAAACCAGTCGGAACGGGTGTACTCCTCTTCCGAAGAACAGATCCATGACCTCGTCACCTACAAAAACCATTTCTGGTATCACCACTGCGACAAGGGTCTCTTCTTCCCGAGATCGTGCGTCGAACACGCAGATACGATCCAGTTGGACGCAGTTGTCGATGACTTAGTGGCGGTGTGAGAAGTAATGTCCAGTACACTTTTTCCCTCTTCCTTACAGTTTTTTCATGTCACAACACACCTGTGTCAGAGTGGTGGTGTGAGAGGTAATGTTCCAGTACACTTTTTCCCCTCTTCCTTACAGTTTCATCATGTCACAACACACCTGTGTCGGAGTGGGGTACATGCACTCTATCCTAGATACGAGTCTTCGCACAACGGGTGCTTCCAATGTCGTCACACGTCTTGCTTCACGATCGATTACAGGGCACGCTCTTCCCATACAAGTGCACAGCATTTCGGTCTCGAATTTCATCTCGTTCTGACTGATGTTTCGTGTATACGAAGGGGTTGCTACAGTGAAGGGGCAGCGCGTCGACTCTGCACCCAGCTAGAAAGGAGTACATTGGAGGGACTATGTTCGTGTGTCTTTGACGAGGCCCGCGTGCTGACTTTAGCGCCCACCCTGTACCTGGACTGGGTAGGACACCCTGTGACTGCGACGAGTGTAGTTTGATTATGTACTTGAGATCAACCAACTTATTCTCTGGCTTCGTAAGCATAGGCAGTTCGACCTTCACAGTCAAAGAGACATTTGCTGTTGTAGAAGTGACCATGTGGAAATGATAGGCTGATTGTCCACACCCCTTTTTACAGATGCTGCTGCTGGACGCCATGACGGGAATTCTCGGAGAATTCGAGTCGTGGCCAATGTACATATTACAACACCTTTTCTTAGATAGTCCGTGTCCTACGCGCACCTGCAGACTCAGGAAGGTTATATCGTTCTTTTGTGGAAACGACATACCTCTTAAAATGGCCTATACCTTCTACAACGTGTGCTGTGGATGTACGGGAGCTACGGCCCGTTTCGTGGTGGAACAGACGAAGGAGTGGTATTCCGAATGGCATTGTTCGAAATTTAAGCGTCACATCGCCGAATATTATAACGTGCTTTTCAAACAATTTTATTGGATTAATGGATCACTATTAAATCAACAGGAACTTGTGTTGCCGGAGGCAACTCCGATGCTGTTTGGAATAGACGAAACAACCCACCCGCACAAGATTCGACGCAAAGTGGAGGAGTTGCGTACCATGGCGACGGAGAGCTGATAACTGTCCCCCTCTCTTTCAGACTCGTCATGCGACTGGTAGACGCTATCGAGACAGAGATAGGACCTGTTGGATCGTGGCCATCGTCCATCCTAACCATCCTCTTTGCTCTCGACCCCAACAGGGCAGACGCCATCGTAATCTTAAAAAAATTGCAGCCTTTTTTGGCAATAAAGTACCCCTAAATTTGGCCCGTCAATTCTTCGCAGCCTGTAGCTACCTACCTCTTTCCTTGGTCAGACACAGGTTTCAGTACCGCTATGACCTGTTCACACATCATCCATTGCAGTCCCGTTATCCGTATTATGATCTCCGCGAGGGACTCTACAGATACACTGATGGGTCTGATTCGGAGGACCCCCTTCAAACGACCCTAGATTTTGGTGGAATGGGTTTCCTGTTGCTCGCCCAAAGCATACTCTTGGAAGTCAATCAGTTGGAGTATGTTGAGCACGCAGTCTACTAGACATCTCCTCTCTGATGGTATTCTTTTGGCTTTGCAGATGGATCTGTTGGCATTTATGGACAGTGTCTTTCCAAAGAAAGAAGGACTGGCTGAAAAATTTCAAGTACTTAATTCGTCCCCATCATCGTGGGATCTTTCCATTGGGAGATGTCCGTTGATGGCCGACACAGAGTATCAAATCACGCAGATTGTAAAAGAAGAAGAAACAGGAATCATTTTTCATCTTTAACATCCTGCCTTCCAATTGAACATTGAATCAGAATATGTGCTTCCAACACACTATGCTCAACTGGTGACTGATGAGGATATTAGGGAATTGAATAGTAGGATAGGGTCATTCACCCTAAGTAAACGATTTGTAAAGGATGACGGTGGTTACTTAGGTATAAGGGAACCTTTGTCAGAAGTGAATTGATTGTGAGTAAAACGGAGGTATTTATCGAGTAGGTGTGGAGCAGCCCCTCCAACAGTTTACGAGACTCCTGAATATATAACAATAAACTTTTGTTGTTTTTAATAGGTCGCATTTCTTTTTTCTTTACAGCCATTCCCCTCTCTGATGGTATTCTTTTTTACCCTTCCAGGACATACCAGAACTTGGATCGCTCGAACGCACCCTCGCCTCCATGCACTCCTGGCCCCAGGACATCCTCCGCTACATGTTCCTCGTGGCTCCCACACCCTACACAATAATCGAGTTGGCTGCCTTTTTCTTCGGAAACGGGATTCCACTAACACAGGCTATCGACTTTGTCCGCGAATGTTTCTCTCCCTCACATGACGATTTAGAAGACTTCTTCCGTTCAAAGTACAACTTCTGGGAACGGCTTCGCGACATCTCACATTTATACGAATACTATGACATGTCTTGGGGGCAAATTGTTCTATTACGGGGTGCCAATTGCAGAGATCAAGTCGTGGTTGTCGAAGAAAGTTTCATCCCTATAAAGGTCGGATTTGGTGTCGACATCTTTCCCCCTAGCGTCATGCAAAAAATTGAAGGAATGAGGGCTGACACATACTAACTGTGTCATTCCTGTTTCCCACTACTATTTCATAGTTCCTCCTTACGTATCCCTACCATGCTTCTCATCCCTCTAGTGGAACTAATCATCGGAGGGGATATGTCTGTGGTCGAGGGCCATACTTCGGTTCCTGTTTGAGTTCCCACCAACTACCTTCGCTACTAGTTCACTAACCTCCTTCTTCTATGGCAATGGACTGCAGTGTTCGATGGCGCTCCGACTTGTCCGCGTGTGCCATTACGCGGCCCCAGACGATATGCTTCATCGAATTCGATCCTTGTATATCGAATGGGGCAACAGTCCTACTACAGGTCATTTGGGTATATATTGGAACATGCGTCACCACAAATTTGTGTGGCTGAATGGCTCCTACGGGCCCCCTACTGTAATTTCTTGAAACCCCAGGCGGTGAAAATAATGACACTATAACAGGGTTCGGGATCCACCCTCGAACATGGATCCTACGTCGCCAGCTCTCCCTCCTCAGGAGGACTGTACACTGGTAATAACATGCCTATCTCAATAAAGAAAACATACTTTTCAATCACTCACGTGTCTTGTTATTCTAGTCTCTAGGATCCTTTCTTATAACACGATCCCGTTCCTTCACGTACGATCTACCTATCTCCACGGGGGCACGTAGCCGCTGCCGGGTTCTCCTAACTATATTTGCACCCTTTTTTTGGGGCCCCACGGGCTCTTGTCCACTCCTTTTCTCTCCTGCTACGTATCCCCGTTGTTTATTTGCAATACACTCTACCAATCTCCACGGAGGCAGCACTAAACAGGTCGTCTCCCAACTATACTCACCTCGGCCCTTTCAGGACCCCGAGCACTACCAAACTCCACACACACGCTGCACCAATATGAACACCTCTTATAACACCCAATAGAAACCTTCCTTCTTCCGTTCATTCACGGCCCTTGACGTCACCAACCCTAACCCACAACACTCACAGTCTACGGTCATTATTCTTCAAGATGGCGGAGTGCTAACAACATGCTACGGGATTTTATCATCATTGCGCAATCAAATATACCAATCTCCACGGCGGCACATACTCACTACGTAAATGTTACATTTCCTATATTTTTCAAAATTTTTTTTCAAAATTTGTTTGGGCCCCTTTTGGGGGCCCCAGGGAATCTTGCCCACTATTTTCGAATTTCCCTTCTCCCGCTATGTGTCCACATATTTTTTCCGACGTTTTGACCTCCCTTCTCACTTCCTTCTCACGGTACTACCTTCCATCTACTTCTTGGTCTAGTCAATATTTTCCTTAGATCCAAAGTCCATGTCCGGAAGAACCCCGCCCTATACTACTTCCCAATTATAGCTGAGATACTGTTACATCAACTTGCACGTACTTACGGCATATCATTTAATTTGCGCCATTCCAACAGTGTACATGTACATCTGCAGATACGTCACACACGGGTATTACCACTGAAGAACGCGTACAAAAATATAAAGCGGACCCCTTTTCGTTAAACGAAGATACGTTGCGGCGTGGAGTTATAGCTCCATTCATTCTTAACCACCGTATTAGATGGAATTGAGTGTTCACTTCCATATTGCAGCCGTTTTACCTGTACAAAAAATTTCCCGGTACACCTTTAATAGGAGGCTGAACCCGAAAGGCTGTCTGAACGTTTAAGTGAAAAGAACGACATCGGTAATGTCCGCAGGGCGAAACAATTCCTGCGCGTTCGCGTAACCATTGTTGCCATCGAAACCCAACAGGTATTTCTCGCTGCATTACTGAGCTACATATGGTGCTGTCAATAATACAAAATGTATAAAGTGTCCGATATTTTTGTCCGCTTTCAAACAGATGTGACTTTTCTCAACAGATTTTAATAAAAGTGTCCAACATAAAATTTCACGAAAATCCGTCCAGCAGGAGCGGATTTGATACATGAGGACAGACTTGGCGAATTTGCGAAATCGTCTAAAAATACGCAAAGGGGGCTATACAATCATTATTCTTTGAAAACTGTAAATTTTCCTTCCATTGGTGTGAGATCTGAAAATTTATATCGTACTCTGCCTAAACGTGCTGCCCTTCCACTAGTCACAATTAAGCACTGTACTGTCAAAAAGCCAAATATTCTTCATTACCACTCCGGTAACTCCAAAGCTACATCCTCACTTGGGTACATTTTGAGACAGAACGGTAAACTTAAAGAAAAGTACATCAAATTCATAATGTGGGTCTTAAAAATAATACACTCCACTGGGCGAATAAACAAGAAAAGAATTCAGAAGAAATAGAAAGGCGATAAAGCAGGTAAATGTAAAGGAGTCCCGTAACAAGCCCCGTGTTGCCTAAAGGGTTCAAAGAGATTTAGGCTCCCAATTTCATGACATTCGGCACGTGAAGATGGTGAGGTTGTCAGCCTCACGCACCGGCTACCTTCACCCCCAGGAATGTTCCTGGTACTCATTTTCTCTAGGGGCTGAGTCGATCCCAGGGCCATGGTACAGTCGGAAAGAAATATGTCACTGAAAAATCCAGTGACATAACCGGGAATCTATTCCGGGACCGTCCGACTAGTAGCGCAGCGCATTAACCAATACGCTACCCTAGACCCCCGATAAAAACAGCCTTGTACATAATATTGCATAAAGACTAAGACTAACTTTAAATTGTCTTAAATTATCTCAATCTTAAACAATAGGCATTTTTAAATACTTCACAAATATTTTTCTTATAAATCACAGTTTAAACCAGGGGTCGGCAACCTTTTAGTAGTGTTGTGCCGAAGTAATGTTGCAAAGTCACTCAGCGTACCAACCCACCCAAGCCCACCATATTTTTATATACAACAACCATTGAAACACGTTAACTTGATCTTATCGAAACTTTCGTTTAGAAGGGATGTAAAAACAG
>JGI20166J26741_11649141_pt1 | contig 11257 bp, 10 predicted proteins | sample TergutCu122P5_FD_26741 | JGI IMG/M metagenome (IMG submission 26741) | reverse complement strand
TCCTGATGTATTTTGTTTGATGGTTAGAATATTTCGTTTGATGCTAGTCTTGTTATGTATATAAATAGTACTAATATTCCTCCAATTATGATTATAAATACGACATATGAAACTCAAAATCTTCTGTCGCTGTAGCTTGTTTCCTTCCTGGTCGGGCTAAGGACTTATCAGCACCCCTGTAAATTAAGTTCAACTAACTTTGCAATGAGAGTAGTCAAACCATTTTTGTCCCAGGATTCACTGAGGATGGTATATTACTCCTATTTTCATTCCGTACTGACTTATGGATTAATATTTTGGGGGAATTCCTACTATAGCAATATTATTTTCAGATTACAGAAAAGAAATATTAGAATCATTGTAGGGATAAGAGGCAGAGATTCAGGTAGAGAGCATTTCAAGAAGTTAAAAATACTACCGTTACAATCTCAATATATACTATCACTTCTGCTTTTTGTGGTTGATAATGGGGATTATTTAGGGAAAACTCTGAGATACACAACATCAATACTAGGACTAAATCGAACCTGCATCTACCAATATCCAATCTGTCAGCATACCAGAAGGAAACATATTATTCTGGGAGTAAGGTGTTCAATAGTCTGCCTTCTCAAATAAAGGACCTGTCTCATAACAAAAACCAATTTAAATGTGCCTTGAAAAATTTCTTGTATTTTCATTCATTTTATACTCTGGATGAATATTTTAGCTGCAATAAGATTTCAAGTACTTACCATTGTTTAGCTATTCCAATATGTTTTAAAATTTTATTTTAATAATTGTTAGCTAATTAATTTTAATAGTTACATAGTATAAAATTGTGTAACTAAAATATATATTTATACTAGTAAGTATCTGTCAACCTTTGACTACCGCTGATTCTACAGTGGTTATATTGTATTTAAATTTTATTTTAGGCTACTTGAATATATTATCATGTATAATAACGGAGTTAAACAGAATTGACATGTTCTATATCCTGTGGGTCATAACCCCGTTCTGGATCGGACGAACAGAAATAAATTGAATTGAATTGAATCAGTCAGCACAGAGGCTGGATAGAAGCTGGGTCTCAATTCCTGTAAGCAGTACTGATTTTTATTATATTTTTTTGCCATGTGTCAGTCAGTTCTGGGATCCACCCAACCTCTTACTCAATGGATACTGGAGTTCCTTTCCCTGGGGATAAAGTGGCTAGGATGTGAAGACAACCACTCACTGCCATCTTTTGTCAAGGGTAAGCATGCATGGAGCAAGACTTCTACATCCTTTTGTGTCTTCATGGTGTGATGATAATTAAGCATAGGAACAACCTAATTTCTTACCCTTATCTCCTTTTGTACACATGTCAAGAATGCCTGTATGTTCATAAATCATACATACCTGTCCTTTATGAAAATAATTTGGGAGATATTTCATAGCATTTGTACGCAGACAAGCAATGTTCTGATATTCTCCTAGATGTTGGGATCTAAGGGCAGTAATACGATCCAACACATAGTTAGATACTTTGACTCTGATCTCCATTCCAAGGATGAGGCTTTCAGGAAACATTGGTGATAGAGTAACTGCAATCCAAGTCAGGGTGTTCTAGTAACAACAACCTATAGCACAGCTGCTTAACTTAAGTCCTGGTCACCTTTGAAATCAAAATAGTTCTGCCTATGCTAGAAATGAACATACACATCCAGGTACATAAAATTTGCATGCATGCCATTCCAGTGACAGGAGGCATTATAAGTATACCAAGAGAATTGAACACATTGTACAAGAACATTTATTTAACTGCAATATACCGTGCTACCCAAAAATTCGGGGAATTTAAACAGGGTGCCCAAACTGGTTGTCGTATGCCTTTCTGCCACTAAGTGTGGCCAGTGGTATACTTTGTGAATCTGTGTGCCAACAGTTGTGAAGCTGAGAGGAAGTGTTATTAAATTCAGTGCGATTTTGTGAGGTTATGTTTCAGTAATCTGGCGAATTTTTTTTACAACTGATATGACCGATTTTAAGGAGCAAAGAATCTGCATCAAATTTTGTTTCAGTCTTAAAAAAAACTGCTGCAGAAACCCACCGAATGCTACAGGAAGTCTTTGGATATAATGCCATGAGCCAAAGGAAATCTTTTTTATGGTACAAATGCTTCAAGGATGGATGAACGTCTGTCGACAACGATCAGCATTCTGGACAACCATTGACAAGCACAACACTGGAAACATTGCAAAAGTTCGCAAAGCTATCCTTGCAGATCATAGGCAAACTATCCACAATGTTTGTGAGATAGTAGGACTGTCATACGGGACCGTTCAACGCATTTTGGCAGACAATTTGAACATGAGACGCATTTCTGCGAGATTTGTGCCAAGAATGCTGAGCGACGACCAGAAGGCCCTTTGCATTTCTGTCTGCAGGGAACTCAAACAACAAGCCATCTTCATCTCCAATATCATAACCGACGATGAAACATGGGTGTATGGTTATGACCCAGGGACTAAGCAGCAGTCTTCACAGTGGCAGTTGCCAAATTCACCGCGGCCAAAAAAAGCGTGTCAAGTTTGCAGCAATGTCAAGTCTATGTTGATCGTTTTTTCAACATCCAAGCCATTGTCCACAAGCAATTCATACCCCCTGGTCAAACCATCAATGGTAAGTTTTACTGTGAGGTTTTGAAAAGGCTGAGGGAGGGCATTCGGTGCAAACGTCCAGACAAGTGGAAGAAAAACAACTGGTTTCTCCACTATGACAATGCACCCGCTCACACATCACTTGTTGTTTGACAATTCCTGACTTCCAAAAATATTACAGTGATTCCCCCCCACCATTCGCCTGACCCCACCACCTGACAATTCCTGACTTCCAAAAACATTACAGTGATTCACCCCCCCACAATTCGCCTGACCCCACCACCTGCAACTATTTCCTATTCCCCAAGATGAAATTACGGCTAAAAGGGCATCTTTTTGACATAACTGAGAAGAGCCATGCAGAAATGCAAGAGGTTATTGACACACTCACATTTGAGAACTTCCAGGGATGCATGAAATCATGGGAAACACGCTGGGATCGCTGTATACATGCCCAAGGGGACTACTTCAAAGAAGACGGTGGAAACTAGGAATTACAGTAAGAAAATTTATTTTATGGTCAAATTCCCCAAATTTTTGGGTAGCCCCACATATAATGTTATAATTAAAAGCAAACTATACTTTGAAACTCGACTAATTACCTGGTGACCACGGTCATTTCTGCAGAAATTTGAAGAAATTTTCTACAATAATAAAACTGTCAGAAGCAATACTACTCTACCTATATCACTAACATAAAAAGGAGTACAGATTTCACTTACAAATACTGGGCATTCTATTCTTTACCTATGTTAATTTTTATTTGCAGTTAACTAACTTAAGTAGGCTACTGTGTAAAGGAAGTACCTAGGAACAATAACATGGAGGTCACAAGATCGTCAAGAAATCACCATTCAAAATATCCTTCAATCATATGAATTTTGGAACTATAATAGAGTATTCAGCATTACAGTTAAAAAAGAATCTACTTTTGAACATTTCAAGCATGTCATGCCAGGGGTGCATCCTGGGTAACAGGTTGCTGTGATGACTAAACTTTGTACAGTTTTGCCTAATAATTGTGGGGCATCAGTTAGGAAGTTGCTTCATGTCACCCATCTGGTGCCTTTAATTTTACAGTGGCACCTACATTTTTGGAAGATTTATCCACTCCTGTGTTAGACTACTGTAAGCAAATGTGATACCTTGTCCAACTACCCTACAGGTAAATCATTAATTTATAATGCAGGCACTTACCAAGTAAACCACCATACCCACATCCCACATCTAAAAATTCAACTGATTTTTTGGGTGATGTGACTCCATCGGATTTTCCTTTTGTGAAATAATTTGGATACAAAGTAGACCAGTCCATATCTGCTGGAGTTGGTGGACTGTAAAATGTACATCATGAGGTGGAACTCATAAATTTCTGGCTCTGCTAAAGTATTGTTGTCACACATCTGCATAAATTTACCTCAACATTTTGTTATATTTATTAAAATGATGACTAAATCAATACAAATAACTACAGTTATACATCCTTTAACCATCTACCCAGATGTTACCATAATAAAGTTTACCGCAATACAGAATGTGGGTTAAGAGCATATGGAGCTTCATAAGCGTAAGAAAAAATTTCTCTTACATTTAGGTTATGGAGGCAGGATAGTGCAATTGATATGCAGACTAGCCTTTGGTTTGGGCGACGAATGTATCATGTTCATACTTCTGACAAGACATTTTTATGTCTCTTCACAGCACAGATCCACAGCTACCGGACTGGCTCTTAGGGTCCACCCAGCATCCTATTCAATAGGTAATGGGGGGAGCTCCCTCGGGGAGTAAAGCGCCCGGAAAGTGAATCTCACTACTCAATTCCATACAATGCAGAAGCTAAGCATGCAATGAGCTATTTGTCCACTCGCCCATGTGCCGTAAAGGCATGGAGATTAGTTAACATAGGCACAACTTGTGAAGACCGCATAAACATCTTAAAATGTTGTTCACATAAGAATACTTACTATTCTATGCAATGATCTGCAGTAGGATTTGAATGTGCACGCTGCCTGTAATATTTCTTTTGCGGAAGAGCAACAGGATTTGCCATTTTACTGAAATAAATGTACTCTACTTCTGACTATAACTTTTCAACACACACACATTCTCTCGCCATGTGTTTCATTGAATCATACGCTCTCTTACGCTAATAACCATAACTACAGACAAGTGACTATAATGTAGCAGACAACTGAAGAAACGAGGAAGAAATTTTGACCTGTGTTTTTGGGCGTTGTAATTATTTGTGTGTGATGTGTACGAAGGCGGCCTGGAAAATAAGAGTCTGTGTTTGTTGTGCTGTACGGTATGTGACATTCTGGAAGGACTGTGCATTACAAGAAGTACGTCTTTTCTCCAGCTCGGCTGATAGCGGTTTGGCGCTTTGTTGTGGCAGGTAATTCACAGGGAAACCATCACAGTTTTGAATTGTATTTTAATTTGACACTTCGCGTCCTTTGAAGATACTTTGGTACGTACAGGACGTTATGTAACTGGAGGCAGTGAATATTCAATTATGAATGTGGGAGTTTAGTTATAGCAGGCGAAACTTTGATCCCAGTAGCTGCACTAACCTGAGAGTATGTTGTATTTATTTCCAGTCATTGAGTCTTAAACTTCGGAATCTTTTGGTAAATAATGTTCTGCATTTCCATATAACGTTCTTACATTTTAGATAGAGGCCATGTACAGAAAGTTCTGTGGATGGTGGGAATGACGGAGCTGGAGGGTCCTTGCTTTCTGCGGAATGTTGTATTCCCCGTCACCTTCCTTTGGCCTATATTAACCAGCCCAAATCGCCCATAGCTTGCGAAATTTATGTGATCATTATTATTATTCTTCATCGTCATCATAATTGAAGTGAACTGAAGCGCTGGATGAGTGGAAGTGACTGTAGGGAAGTAGAATGGCGGGAGAGTTGTAAAAGCCCAAGGGGGATGTTAGGTTTTCGATCTGTCGTACTTGTTTATGTAGTGTTCGGTTGTTAAGTTCTAGCTTATTAAATATTAGGTTATTAAGGTCTGTAGTGTAGTGCAGGCAGTAACGTGACTGGATAGCAAGGGTTCAAAAACCAGAACACAAGTTTGGAGTTTTTTCTACACTGTCAATTCCTGAACTGTGCTGGGATCAGCCTTTAATTGATAACAGGGTAAAGGCACCCAGAGTGTGAAGGTGATTACTACTTTCATCCAGTATCAATCCTAAAATGTGTAGAGTTTTGTGTCTATGCCTCCAGTGTGCCTTTGTTTATATTGTTTATGCAAAACTTTACCCTTACATAGTAAGTAAAGTTAAATGCCTTCTGAGAGTAAGTGACCAAAGTGCTGTTAGTAACAGATATTGGAATTTGTATTTACTGCTTTCTAAGAGTAATTACGTACTCAGTTTACGTTTCCAATTGAGGATACAAAGGAATATGAATTATTCAATTCATGTCATTCCACCCAACCTGCCTTTCATCTTCATGTAGTTCGGAGTGGGGGGTGGTGCAGAATTTAAATGGACATAAAAAAATAGAAATGGAAGGTAGGTATGTATTTATGAAACAGTTATTATTTCATTATTATGATCACCACCACCGTTACTGTTTGCATTACGTTGCATCACCTTAGCATTGGATCCATTTACCCAGACTTTTTAGCTGATGACAATAAAGGACCACCATTATATCTATCTTAAGTTGGTGATAAGTAGTGTATAGTCAAATTAAATTAGGAAGCTGTCTCCAAGGAAAGTTAAACTAACTATTTTATCTTAAAAATCATGTAATGGAAAATATGTACTCAAAAATAGCATTTGTACATGTTGGCATGAATTTGGGTTTATGTTCATCATAGGTATTATTGTCAGAATGCACGATATATTAATTTAACCCTTCACTGACACTGGGGCTTCAATTCCAAGTACTGTATGGGATAGAGGGGGTTTGAATTTATAGTCATTATATGTGTGCATGATCTTACAATGCACTGAAGTCAGCATTGAAAAGTTAATTGGTGTGTGTGATTGTCCCATTGTCTTTGTTTTCCCTCCTGCAAAGAGTGTATTTTATTTCACACTGACGTGTTCTGCTGTTGCTGCCACACTGGAAGATAAAGTTGCCATTTTAAAGTTTTTGATATCACAAGTTCAAACATGTGAGCTTTAGTAGCCAAATTATGGTCTGTTGGGGCATGATAAATTATTATAATGGAAATAATAACTTCATTCAGACGGAGCATTTTGCATTCACAGTTTAATATATTGTGACTAGGCTATGGGATTCAATTTGCAGCAGGTGCAAGAAATTCTTCTTTACTCCAAAACGTCCACTTCAGCTCTGTGGTTTACCCAGTCTTCTGTTCATTGGGTAGCAGGGTTGTTTTCCATGTGGCACAGCAGCTGGGGCATGAAGTTGACCATTTACCTCCATTGAGTGCGAAGGTCAAGAATTTATGGAGCTGTACATTTTTTGCCCCTTGTATTTCATAATGGCATGCACGGGGACATCTTTACCTTTTTACATTTTGCCTCACTAATAGTAGACTGCTAATAATATCCCAGTGGTAAGATGGTAACCTTTTCACTTCAGTATGATTGTGTGCGCATGTGTGTGTATGTGTGGCCACACGTGTGCACACACACACAGTTTCATGTGTATTCATAGGGGATTTGGGCCATGCTGTGGCTGAGGCTGGCCTCTTACTGTGGAAGGCCAGATTCCCTGCCAGTCCGTGTGGTATGTGTAGTGGACAAAGCAGCACTGGGAGAGGGTGTTCTCTGAGTACTGTGTTTTTCTCCATGTCATTATAATTACTGCAGTGCTTCATATTTATTTATTCATGCATTAATTAATTAATGATTTTCATGACATGACATCCACTAGTGGGCCATGACCTCTTCATTGTCAAGGTTTCACATTTACTCTCAGACACATGGCACTTGGTAGGTTTCCTCAGTGCTAGTGATCAGCCCAATTCAGATACTCCTACCTGACAACACAGAACGATCACAAGAGACAAACATCCATACCCCTGACAGGATTTGAACCTACAGTTCCAGCAGGCGAGTGGCTGCAGACCTATGCCTTAGACCCTGAGGCCACAAGGGTCAGCAATTAATACAGCCATACATCACGAATGCTATATAATCTTAGGAGTTGACACTGTTATAAAGTAACACATACACACTCACACTTCATTCACCCCTCTTCTCCCACTTTCCTAAAATGTTACCAAGTAAACACTTTTATACAGATTCTGAGTCTGGTACTTCTGTTATGCAAAATACATGGAATGAACATGTATAAGGGAGGTGATGTCTGTTTGTCTGTCAGAATGTTTCATCTTGGAAACATGATATGAACATTGTTTTGCTATGCTTTTCCAATTGTCTCTAAGCTGCTCATTGTGCAGAATGTTCGCACACAATAGAAATGTTGATGTCACTGAGATAGACAAGTTTTATTTGTACAAATTTTATCTTAGTTTGTATATGTAATAAGAAATAAGTGCAAATGATTTCTGACTGTGTTGTGTGATATCTGTGGGGCAGTTTGTTTCTACAGCTTTATATTTGTATCTGAAATATATTAGTACTGATAACATTATGGTTTACAGAACATGAAAGAATGCATTAGAAAAATGTGTGCCCTCCATATGAATAGACCTTGTATTCATATGACAGTCATTTCCTTACCAATGATCCCTTGCCTTACAAATCATACTTAGGTTATGCGTGGGGATGTTTACATTCAACCTTCATACCAAATTTCACTGTCTGTTTCTGATGGTAAAAGGAGAAGGAAAATTTTTGTTTGGCAATTTTGTTGTTGCTTCCCAGTCTGAAATAGTTGTGTTCAAAAAGTGCATACTTTGTGGAGATCATGTTTCGTGTCCCACTCTCCGCACAGGCTTATGTGTCTGCTGTGTTGTTGCTATTGATTGGAGGAAATTGAATGGTGTGATGTCTAGGTAACCTCCAATGGCATAGGATACCAAGTTTTGTATAAATTAGTACCTTGTTTTAAATTGTAAATGAGTATTAAGACGAGCAAATGGATGTGTGAGCACGTGCACACACAGACAGCCTGGTGATCTTCTAAGGCTGCTTTATTACTTGAGGATAGAAGGAAGAAAGGAAGGTGTGTTTTAAGTCATGTGAATGTGATATGAGCTTGTAACTAGTTTGTGATTTGTTTCTTTGTCTGAGTTTACTTTTGTAAATCATGTATGTACCTACTTGTTTAGCATGCTCAAATTAATATGTGCTGATCATGTTTTAAAAGGTCTGTACATGGGTGAAGGTCAGAATTATGGCTGATGGGGACACCACAGCAGTAATATATGACTGAACAAGTCAGTCCTAGTTTATAAGAGCTGCTGTCAAGTGTTATTGCCCATATTAAGTTTATAACTAATGCTTGGAGATCGAATGTTAACACTTTCATTTGCTTTAATGCTAGTACATGGTTGTAGAAAGCCATTGTTGCTTATTATTTACTCTAATCCAGAGAAGTTTAAATCAAGGTAATGTGCATGGTAGATTGCCTGTTATTTTTAAGGTAGCTCCTAATCTTGTACCAGCAGTAGTTACAAAATTAAAACCATGTGTAAGTGGATGGTTTTCCTAATTTTATACCTATACTAGTTAGTTCTTTCTTTGTGCAGGAAATTCCATTTTTAATTTTTTTTTTTCAGGCATTGTTGAACATTACTACAGTGGGTTGCTGCACAGTTCTTACTCTAGTTATAATTACCATTTATACATTCATGGGTGCAAGGAGATTGGTGGCACGGTGACATTGACATTGTCCAGAGGTGAACATCTTTTCAGGGCTAACTTTGTAGACTTTTAAGGTAAGTGAAACATTCAGTATATTTTTGCAGGTTTGAATTGTATTGGTATTGAATAAAATAGATGTTACCTGTTGTTAAGTATTTACTTTGAATAAATAGATAATTGGTATAATGATATTCTTCTGGGTTGTGACACCATATATGATTCTGGGTAGACCGACATTTACAGAGGAGTGTGCTGCCCCTCTCCTCAGGATGACAGAATTATGGTTTTGTAGATGCTGACATTACTTGGGGAAGGCAGTGGGTCAGTTATGTAGGTAGGTTGTAAGGAGTGTGATGAATCAGAATTGTGGAAAGGGAGAGGAGATCTTGTTCCAAATGATAGAACTGTGTAAACTGCTGAATTTGAGAACAGTGGTAACAAATGGCCTTTTCAGGGGTTCCAGCACAGTGAGAACTGTGAAACACTGTACGTCTGTGACATAATGTACATGTGGTCCTTTTCTGAGTTCTAGTGGGTGTGCAGTGAAATGTGAGAGGCTCTATGTATGTGTGAACACATGGAAGGTAATGTTACCTCATGTGGACAGGACTGTACTGTCTTTGGAGAGTGCCTTTTTCTTCGTTTTCTTTGGGTACTGGATGAGGAACTTGTGCAAGTTGTTTAAGGAGAACTTATCCTCCAAATTCCATCACTCTGAAGATGGAAGCAGCATGTTTCTTTGAAATGTTAGTGTTTTCTTACAGTTACATGTGGTGTGACAACCCAGAACAGTAAGAGTTTATTAACCCTTAGGCTACCGGATTAAATTTCAGTTGCCATTTAATAATATTAAATGGCTGAGCGACTATAGTCGTCGGTGGCAGGTTAAGGGTTAATGCCCACCAGGAAAGCCTGGAAATTTATGTAGCAATTGATATTACTATTTGTAATCTGTAGGAAGAAGTGCTACTCATCCATACAAGTTTTAGTCTTAGATATTTGTAGTACTAAGTTTGGAGAAGATGTATTTTTGCACTGCCAAGTGGCAACAAGAGAAAATATTTTAAGAGTTATTTAACAGCCCTTTCATTTGCCAGGATTATGTAGCCAAATGAATGAGTATGGTCCACTGGTGGAATAATACTGACATGGGGGAAGTGCAGTACTTTGGGGTGGGGGGTGGGGGTGCTATCCCTTAACCATTTTGTCCACCACAATTCCCTACATGGGCTGGCCTCACATTGAACATGGGCATTCATGAGAGGCTGGTGATTGAGTCATGGCACAGATGTGGTATTAAAGGTTAAATCATTAATACTTGTAGATGTGTTGGTGTGTTGACTATGTATCCTCTATTTAAACAGGCCACCTTGCTGTTTTGAGATATTCTTCAGTTCATGTTTTCTGAGAAACAGTGAAAGTGGTCTGTGTGGGAGCATTACAAACTACAAGATTTATGTATTTTTATTCTTTTAGTTTGCTAAGTCCATATTTGTTCAGGTATACATACCATTTACCTGGTTTCATACATCAAAAATTGTCCAGATAAACCTTCGTACTATTCAGTTATTGCTTTAGAATGTATGTAATTTTGTATCTGTGTAGCAAGCAATATTATTTTCATTTCACAGTTGCAAAATTACTATGTTAGAATCTTCCAGATCAAAACAGTTGGTTTAATCATTTGTGCCTTTTTCATTTGATTACCTCAACCATGGCACACCCTGAGATTTTGAGAGGAGGAGATGACCTCCAGGTATGGAGGGTGGCAGTGTATATACAGGGTGTTTCACGACTTTAGGGCATAACTGCAGGAGGTGATTTCCTAGGTCTTTGTGATGAAAAAAGTTCATATAAACATGTGTCCGATT
>JGI20166J26741_11649030_pt1 | contig 11258 bp, 11 predicted proteins | sample TergutCu122P5_FD_26741 | JGI IMG/M metagenome (IMG submission 26741) | reverse complement strand
AGCACCTTCTCTAACCAGTAAGTACTTTGCATTTGCATTTGTTTAATTTCCTGTACAGAGTCCGAGACCCACGCCCACGTTGGTCTACGAGACGGCGGGCAGGTTTTTCGTGCGCCACCCTGTATAATATTAGTGGTGTAATATGAGATCCATTTTGTTTTTAATTTATTGCCAAATATGTTAATTTTTCAGTTGCAAGTTTCAGTTGTGCTGCATATAATCTGCATTACTTTCTGTGATGATCTCTCCAGGAATAGAATTGTTAGCTTGCTGTCCTTGAATAAAAAGTAAAGAGTGTTGGCTTTTGCAGTCGTGATGCTTTGTATCTGTTGGTGTTGACAAATTTTCACACAACGTATTTTACAAACATGCCATTGGAGAATACCCCAACACATACTTCTTAATTCCTGCAACTGGTAATAACAGCGTGATGGGCAAGCAAATTTGTGAGACAGTAGACAGGCATGTGTTTGCAATAAATGAAGTATGCAGCATGTGACAGAACATAGAGTATGCACAAAATGTACATGCACTCCATTTGAATGCATCTTCTCAATTTTGTTTTGTAATATGATATATAAACTGATGTCACACTGACGTTTGTACTATACGTAGAGCCTGGTCTTCTTGTTCTTCTGTCACCTTTTACGTCAGTTACAGAACAGACAGACATTACCTAACATAGCAGTAGATAAACATTACCTACCACAGAAATTGAACATGGAGTATTAGTGTTATGTGTTGCTCTGTGACAGATGTGAGCATGACAGCAATCCAGTATCTCAACAGTTACTACGTGGGGAGGCAGTTGGATCGTGAATCAGAATTTGTATCTCAATGCATGGCTCATTTGGCCGCTGCTACAGCTGACCTCGCAGAGTCTGAAGAGTCAAGTCTCCTCTGTATTCAGAGGGCCCTTTTATTGCTCAAAACCCATTTGGAAACATTTAGGAAAAGGTATGTGACTATCTGAGAAGCTGGAATAGCTCACTATAGTGGCTGGGCTGTGGTCTGGATGACCAGTGAATTGTGGTGCAATCGTTAGCAAGGGTAAGGGATTTCCATCTTCTGCATAGTGTTCAGATTGGCCATATGGTTCAGTCTTTATCCTGTCTATTGGGTACTGGGGTCTTTTTTATGGGAGTAAAGTGGCAATGGCATGAAGCTGACCACACATCTTCATTTAGTGCTGAGGTAACACTGCGTGGGTCTTTAACTGCAGTCACCCATATGCCTTCATGCATGTTCATGGATATCTTTTTTTATATCTGGAACGAGACTTGTAGCTACAGATTCAGTTACACTGTTTAATTGAATTCAGTTTGTATTACTTTTAATTATGTAATCAACTCCTTAGATAAAACTTGGAGGTGTTTTTTGTGCTACGTTCTAACTCAGGCCTAGGCCGCCACATTTTTTAGGTTTATGGATTACACACAGACACAAACACCCAAGTGGGTGATCAGCTTGTCTCAGAGGACGCTGCATACACAAGAGATGAAACCAAGCCTGCAGTCTCAGCAGTCATGCAACCTTAGACGTATACTTTAGACCGTACAGACTCTAGGATCAGCTCTGTACTAGTTACACAGAATACAATATGACAGTTGCATAGCATAGTTTAACATGGCATATAATACAAGTGCTGTTATAGGTGGCATGTAGGAAAATAATGTAAGAAATTAAAAGTGAATTTATTTTGGTAAATTTATCACTTAAATCTTTTTTTGTCTGAAGATATGCATATCACTTGCGAAGATGGGCGCTGGAAGGACAAGGAGTGGGCAGCCATGTGCAGTTGATGACAGGAGAGCGAGGTTGTGTGCCATTACGTGTGGTAATCCAACCTGCTGGCATGGCTGAGAAAGGAACACTTGAGTTACTGAGCAGTGATTATATCGCAGACTTGCGAGCAGAAGTATCAAAATGGTGGGAGATGCTGCAAGCTAAGTGTTCCAGCGAAAAAAATAGCTCTGCTCCTACAGGCAGCACTCCTGTGTTGGGGTCACTTCTTACGGAAGGACCTATCCGAATGATCACGCAGGGACAGGAACTCACGACGGAATTTGATGAGAAGACATTGCAGGAAATGGGCTTCAAGGATCTTCAGGTTTGTAGCTTTGATATTGAATTCTGGTTTAATTCCTTGCTGAGCCTGATACTGTAGAGTGTGATAAAATCAGATGTTTCCAGCCACTTGTAACATACTAAAATATGGCATATAAGGAGTATTTAGACTATGTGACCCTTTATTGTTTGGATGGAGTGAATTCAAATGGCACAAATGGTTGGACCCATGGTGGCATAGTTGGTGTACTGACAAGGTCCATTGTTGCTCCGGTTGTGTGTGAAGTTCAATTTGTGCCTCTCAGGGAAATGATTCATCAAAGAAATGACATAGAAGACCATACAATCATATGTAATTGTTTTGTGAAACTTTCTTCTGTATGATGTGTAACTGACAGACTCTGGTAACAGAACCCAAAGTTCCAGCAGCACTAATATCACAGCCTGCAATTGGACGCAGTCATAAGCTAGTTACAGTGATCTTCCATTATCACAGACTTCCAAGTGGAAATGTCTCAAAAATGGTATCTCCATCCAGTATTCTATATGGGTCCCGGCATCCTCCATCCTGATTGTATGGCCAACCCAATGTAGCCTGCTTTTTTTGACTTTGCCGTAAGGTGACCTTCGTAAATCACAAAATTGCATGTTGTATACTATCCTATGTGGTGCATACTTAATTTGTACTAGTTTCTGTAGGTTAAACTTGGGATGAGAGCGTGCCACCCTTGGTGCTTTGTTTTTGAACATGTGGTTGGTGGGGACCATGGGCATCCAACCATTTTGGACAAAGGGCCACTGTTGTTATTGTGGGTTGGTTTACAGGCTACACATGTAAAAATTACAATAAGTGGTATACTCAAAAATTCCTAAATTATTTTGTAATTTGTATAGCATGTACATAATTTACAGATGTGGCTTCAGGCTGCATGCGACCCGCTAGGTTGGAGACACATGCTTGAGACGTTTTGACTCCTTATTTTGTTTCATTTCAGTTTTAAAGTTCAGGTTGCTTCCTCTTAGAGTTCATATTAAAAATGCTTGTAAATGAGATTTGTTGCTGTGTATTCATATTTCTAAAGCTTTTATTAAATCATCAAGCAGAATGGGAAGTACATATTTGAGGTTAAATTGTGAAGTCATGCCGACTCAGAAGCTGATAGTCACTTAGCTAGTTAAGAAATTTGCTGCATTGTGGAATGTAAGGTTTGTTAGCATATTCAGAAGTACCTTCCACTTGACATTATCCTGAGCTAGGTGATTACAGTCTATACTCACAACATGTTTAAGATCAGTTTAATATTATCCTTCCATTTACACATTGGTCCTGTAGATGGTTTTTTTCTTCAGATTTTCCAACTGAAGTTTTGTATTTTTTATCTCTTCTGGAGGTCATGCTTATATGTGGACTTAAAAGAATTTCATGTGAGTTTGATGTTTGCTCATGCATAATTTTAATGCTTTCCTTCCTCCCCAGCTCTTTCAGCCTCATTTCCTACTGTTATCAGGGTAAATATATGAAAACCATTTAATGAATACAGTGGGAGTTTTCTTAATGACTTTACAGATGGTATTTATATCAGTGGGAGCTTCGAGGCAGCAAAAGAAGCGTGATTCTTTAGACATTCCATCTGTGCTGCCACCACCTCCACGTGAAAGTTTGCCGACATTGCTGCTTCTTCAACCACAGTATTTTGAACAGCTTTTCAGTTTGATGCAGACATTGAGTTCAATGAAGACTTCAGTGAAGGGTGGAGTAAGTTTTCTTTTGATTGTTCGAAGGAAAGAGCTTGTGGTGTCATTATTGCCTTCACCCAACAGTAATTTATTTTTCATATTGACATTTTTAGGATATAAATTGGTGCATCTACTATGCTTCTTTCCCTGACTTTTAAATTTGTGAACATTTCAGGAAGAATGTATTGGAAATGTTCAACATTTTACCCCGCGCACACACTATAGATCATCTCTGTGACTTAGTAACAGATGTACAGTAAATTGTGACTTTGCCATGCAAGACTGCGCAATGTCATAACCGAGATGGCCAGAGTATGATTAAAGTTGCTAGGTATGCTCAACTACAATATAGTTGGAACACATTTATTCGTTCAGACAACAACAGGCCTAAGTGGAAGCCATGGTGGTGACACTGGTACTGGCAAATGATATAGAAAAGACAGAGTGGCAACTTAGTCCCTCATCAAGCAGTAATTGCTGGCAGGTGGCATGATGTAAGATGAGTGACATAGATGAGGCCCCATAATACCTGTGGCCAAGAGGAATGTATGTGGGTGGTGGGCCAGGGTGGCCCACAGGCATACAGAATATTAGAATTTGTTTTTGATGTTTTCGGACTGAATGCTGTTCCTCTCACGAGGAATTATCGGCTGACATGTTGTCATGAACATAAATAATATACGGTATTCTTGTTGGTTGTATCAGTCTGAATATGTAAATAAATTTGATTAAAAATCTTGCTGTGAGATCTGGGAGGAACATCACTACTAATTATAGAAGGTCCCCAATTATTGAGTTGTGGGTTGGCCCCCAACCGGTTGTAGGCGTTACTGGGTAAGAAATCCTGTGCACTTTTCTTGGAACTTGTTGCAGTTACAATTGTGATTTTGTATTGTTTCAGCATCAAATACCCCACACCAAAGCTCAGGTTTTGTCTCGACGTGTATGGGATATCCTAACTCTTCTACCAACCAACCCAATTCTGCTGCAGGGTTTTCAGCAGCTTGAGAATTCAGAAAACATTTCACTGCAACAGCTTCTGGATCCTGCTAGCCCTCAGAAGCTTATGTACTCTCTGTATATTGTGGAATCTCTCAACCGGCCCAATGCTTCAGTCAAAAAGAACAAATCTTCGGTATGTTCTGTCAGCTTACGTAAACATACTGAGGTGTTTAATGCCCTGAACAGATATTGGTCCTTAATTCTGAGAGTTTGTTTTAGTTGAAACCATTGGAAGTGCACTGTTCAGAAAAAATAGCATGTGTGCCAAGAGACTGTTATCAGATGGTATCTTTATTATAATACAGCTTGTATTTGTGCACTCAGACATTTTACTAATATGCTGATGTTCCATGCTTACATACATCATGCCTTCCTTTTTCTCCTATTTTGACATTCAGACTAGGCAAGAATATTATACAGACTATTTTTCTAACAGGTTCTTGGTATGTAAGGTGCTTGGAATTTGTAGACTAGCTGAGAAACTGTTAGGTGTACAGTCAGGACTCTGCTCCACATCGTTAGTTAGTTAGTCAGTCAGTCAGTCCCGTATTTTGTTTTGTTTTGTTTGTCCATTTGTTCATTCGTTACTGGTATTGGCATTGAGTAACTTTAAAATGGTCCTTTCCCTCTTCCTGAATATAATGCAAAGTGGGTAAAATTTTTCCGAATTTTTTATTACAAAGGTTGTAATAATGTAAGTAATGCCCCACATTTTTTTTTCTCACTCCAGAATAAAGATAGTAATGTGAAAATTGAGAGGTAGCAACACTGATGTTTATTGCACACATGTGTAAATACACGGTCGTCCAACAGATAGCACTGCTGTAGTAGTCTGTGAAAATGGCGCCTGTGTCTGACACACGTTACAAACAATGAGCTGTAATTGAATTCTTAGTGGCGGAGAAAGAAAGTGTGGGGTACTTTCACAAACAGTTGTGTGCTGCGTATGGAAGTTGTGCAGTCGATAGGAGCACTGTTGGACGTTGGGTTCAGAGAGTTAAGGCTTCAGGAAGTGGAGAATCGGAGCTGCATGATCGACCGCGGTCTGGGCGTCCTGCCACAGCCACCAGCCCAGACATGTTGCAGCGTGCCGATGGCATTATTCACGCGGATCGGCGCATCACAAGTCGGCAATTGGCCGTACATTTTTCAGTCGGCAATGGCAATGCAATGGCAATCATTGGCGCTTTGGGATATTTGAAGGTATGCGCAAGATGGGTTCCTCAAAGTCTCACAACCGAGTGCAAACATCAAAGGAAAGCCATCTGTTCTGAATTGTTGGAGCATTTTGATGCTGAGGGGGAGGTATTTTTGTCCCGGATCGTCACAGGTGACGAAACCTGGGCTCACCATTATGAGCTGAAGACAATAAGGCACTCAATGGAGTGGCATCATCCGCAATCACCAAAAAAAAAAAGAAGTTCAATTCAACTCCTTCCGCTGGAAAGGTCATGATCACTGTCTTTTGGGACATTGATGGAGTGATTCTGGTGGATGTGATAGCCAGAGGTGAGACAGTCAATTCGGATGCGTACTTCAAAACCCTCCAAAAACTGAAACAGCCTTACCGGCGAGTGCGGCCTAACAGGAATCCAGGAGACATGTTGATTCAGCACGACAATGCCAGCCCTCACACAAGTCAACGAACCCAGGAGGCAATCACCAAATTTGGTTGGACTGTGCTCCCCCATCCCCCCTATAGTTCTGATCTGGCACCATCGGATTTTCATCTTTTGGGGCTTCTGAAGGATACACTGTGTGGAACAAGTTTTGAAGATGACGAGAGCGTGATTTGTGCAGTGAGGACATGGCTATGTGAACAGGAAATGAGCTGGTACAGGGAAGGCATGCATGCCCTTGTTTTGCGCTGGCGTAAGGCTGTAAACATACATGGAGATTATGTGGGAAAATAACATGCGTAAAGGAAATATCCAGTTATACTGTGCGTGAATTAAACACATTCTGAATAAAAAGTTTCCGAGAAAAAATTGTGGGGCATTACTTTCTGAGCACCCCTTGTAGTAATGAAATTTCTTTTCATCTTTTGGTTAAAACTTTTCACTTTCTTTTATTTTATGCTTACTGTGCTGTAACTTTTTCATGTCTTTTTTGCAGCATGTTTTCATGATCGTACATTTATTTCAACTTGCATGTAATCCAAAATCATTTGTTAAATTTAATTTATGAAGTATTTCTGTCCTTTCTGATTGAACTTTATGGTCTGCGTGTACCATGACTGGTGTTCTCTTACCTTGTCCTGTTACCACGGTATCTTTGCTGAGTTGAAAGGCATAGAGGTTATATCATTTTGTGCCTGGCCTCTCTGAAGTTTTATCTTTCTATAAAGGACCTACTATAAAGGAAAATGAATTTGTATAGTGAACCCCTGTTTCATTTTCTCAGTTTAATGTTCTGTAGTGTTCATTTTCCATAATCACAGGCCTATTAACTCATCTTTAAATTTGTGTGTAAATTGTTCCTCATTGTTTATCCACATTAAATGGGGGACCTTCCCACTATATTAAAATATGTCACTAACATGGGCTTAATCAGAAGATGATGAATTTTCATATCATAGTGAACAGGAAATCCTAGTTTGCTGTGACATACCAGGTCTGTTGTTTTTATTAGTAAAGATTAAAATTTTTGCAGGTGAATAACAGTCCAACCCATGAGGGAAGTAAGGAGTCAACCTCGGTTGGAAATTGGAGTCAAATGTTTATACAACAGGGTGGCTTGAGACACCTGTTTGATATCTTCATGTCAGGTATTTCCTGCGTGTATTATGGCATTATGCCATCCATTAATTACGCTGTTATTGTCATGGTGTATTCTGTTTGCCTGAAACTTAGATCTGTGGTGGTAAAATTTAATGATCACAGATTTCCATATTTCAGAATAATATTAAAGTCCATAACACTGAACAGTGTGTTGGCCTCCCTAAGCAACATTTCAACATGTATTCATTTTGTTTCTGATGAAGTGCAGGATTTTTGCTAGAATCCCATTGTCACCCCCTCACCCTTTTGCAGTGATGAAGAAATTTTACTTTGTTTGCAAATGTGAGTTGGTTCGTCAGAACATCTGAAAGCCAGTACCCACCATGTGAATGGAAACTAAAGGACTGTGTTTATTGAAGGTTTTGTTTACTTTACTGCATGCTTTATTCATTGTCCCAGCATATATTCACAGGTGATACCATGTAACTAATAACATGAATCATACAGCACCAGAATAACACAGAAGGCTAGTAAAGCAAACCTTCCTTGGGCCGTCCATTAGCGGCTGAGTAAAACTCTTCTAAGAATAATTACAGACAATATTGAACATGGTAAATAATGATGTAGACCTGCAGAGGTTGTGCTCGATTGTCAGTGCGTTAAACACATTAAAACCAAAATGTGGAAACTGAAGGTGAACATGGTGTAAATGTTCATATTTCCTTACCTGTGGATATAATGGTGGTATTGCACCGAATAAATCAATAGCATAGTAGCATTCTGCTCACGGGGGAGAAACAGGGAAGCAAGAGGGCATTGTGGGATGCCCTATGCCACCTACTCCATCCTGTCAGGAAATGGGAAGAGTAAGAGTCAATTCATGAAGGATGGTTTTGCAGGTGTACTGCAGAGGTCAGGTGGTGATAGCAGTGAGTGGCAGCAAGACTGCCTGGCATGTCTGCTTAAATTGCTATGTCAGTTGGGTGTGTCATCAGAGGACGGAGATGTCTTACATGATGTCTCTGATAGTCTTCGCAACAAACGAGCCAGGCGGTTTCGCAAAGGAAGCTCTGATAAACTGGTCATACCAAAACTCAATGAAGTGAGTGAAGAATCATTTACTTATAATAAAAAAAAAATCTTGAAATACATGTGGTCCTTTTATCACGTCCCTGAGCGTGGCAGCTGTCATGGGGTCTCATGTTCATTACGGGCTGCCATGCTTAGCGGCATGAGACAAGGGTTATCCTGCATGTTTGAAGTTAATGTTTCCCATAAGAAAAATAGTTGTGTCTTCATAAGGTGTGCTGTGTGAAGTTTGTGTGCCCTGCATGACCTGAATATATCAGCTGCTTTTCGTGAAATGCAATTTGAAAGGTGAAACCATTGTTATGACCATGTAACAATTTTAACTCATGATTTTCACCATCTCCAACATGGGAACCGTACATGCTTTTGAGATATTTCAAGAGATTTTTTTTTTTTTTTCATTTGGATGAATGTGTTAACTTGTTTTTCTTTCAGGCAATGTTGCAGATGATGAATGTTGACTCTGTGATGCCTCAGTTAACAAGCATTCTTCATGAAGCATCTCTTCCAAGAGACCCAAACCATTATAAAACAGGATTCTGGGGCAGAGCACAGGTATGTTATTTGTTGTCAAATGTTTCTTCTAGTACTGATATTTACAAGGTAAGTCTTTTTCTAGCTATGGCTTTTTAATTAAACTCCATTATCTATTCTTTGATTACTTACATATTTGTTTACAATTGCTGTGTGTATCCTACATTACCATTAAAATAGATTTTCCTACAAATTCTAGATTGTTGTATGACCAAGTGCAGGGCAAGAAGTTTTGTTACTTCAGAATTGCATTTCGACTAATAGTATGCTTATTTCTTGTGTCTTGTTAATCATGCAGGTATGGAGACCAGCCATGTCTGTCATGTCCTTAGAGCTTCAAACTGAAAATGTGATATTCTGGGCCACGCACAACCACTGTTGTAGTGTGCAGTTGCAATAACATTTTCCTGCATGTCATGATATGAACAGGAATGACAGGCATGTATTTTTTGGCCTTTTTTTTATTGGCCTGTCAGTGGTGCCACATATGAAGATGTTCCAGAAGCTGACACTACAAGTTAATGAAGCAGGGATTGAAAAAATTATGAATCCATCATGGCCGTGCTCCTGCACAGTCTGCTTTCTCTTTTAGAGACTGTCTTGACATTTTTGTGCAGCAGTGGATCAGTAAACTCACCTGCAGCTCTTTCTTGTGCCCAGCTTGCAGTCCAGACTGACAGCATCCAATGATTTGCTTTTTGAGGTGTCCTAAAATTTGTATAAATATAGAGGTAACATAGCATCTTGCCCTCCCTGTATATTAATGAGTGGTGGTTGAATTTTTTCTTCTTCTTAGAATGTATGTTATATATAGAACTCTGGTATGCATGTCATATGGGTAGGGGACTGTCAAATGGAGTGTAGAGAAAGCATGCCCCTTGCCATCCAAAGCATGATACTAAGAACTGTGTTTCCCAGCTATCGTGCTGAGTGATTCCAAGATTGGGAAGTGTAGCAGCAACAAACAGTCTGTACATTGGAATCAGTTCCAGGAAAATTTTTTCCATGGGTTCGCATGTCAGTTACATTGTTCAAATCTTTCTTTTTTAAAAGAAGTTCTGTCAGAAATGCAATTTTTTCGCAACATTCGAAACATTTCTGAGAGGATCACACCATAATCCACCTGCAAACATGTTCCTGGTTCAGTGTGCAGCCACCAGCAGAATTTGAGTAATAATATGGGTACTTGCACCTCTCTTCGCAGGTAGTACATTATGCCATGGCACTGCTTGTGTCATGGGTGCATTCAGGTGAGCCAGTAAGGCAGGCTCTGTTTGCTGCTCCTCACTTTCCCAAGTGGCTCCAACGGTTGGTGCTAGAAGACCCAGAGCCTGCTGTGCGGCGTGAAGTGTGCACTGCCCTGTATCGTCTCTGTCTTGGTTCTTCTTCCTCTCCAGTTCCTGCAGCTAACACAGGCCTCAATATCACAGCACACTTACTGAGCCACCTCTTGGAATATTTGGTCATTGCAGAAACCATGAGGCCACAGAAACTGGAGGTGAGTGTTACATAGTCAGTGTGTGATAAACAAGAATCATGAGCTAGGGTAGGGTTGAGTGATTGTACATTGGCACCCTTTTCCCATTTATCCTGTACTTCCACCAAACCGAACTTAACAACTCTGTGGATCAGAATGTTTCTTGAGAAGGTGATAGGTTCGTACCTAGTCAAGAGGTTCTCCACATTTTTTGGAACCCGAAGTTCATTACGGTGTTCACAAAAGCCCACCACTTGTCCCTGAACAGATGAATACAGTGTATGACCTTCTGTGCTTTCTTTTTAAAATTTATTTTAATGTTATCCTTCCACCTTTGCCTAGGTCTTTCAAGTGGCCCCTTCCCTTCACATTTTCTCACATAACCTTGTGTGCTTGTCTTTCTCCCCCTACCTACCCCATGCCTCGCCCATCTCATCCTCCTTGAATTCATTAAACTGATATTTGGCAAGGAGTAGATATCATGAAACTCCTTGTTATGTGATGTGATTTTGACCATGCATCATCATTAATGTGTGGAAATAAAATGCCAACTAGATGCAACTGAGGTTTTTATTGCAGATCTTATTGCTTGCTCAACATGTTTCGGGCACCACTGTGCCCATCATCAGGAG
>JGI20166J26741_11648919_pt1 | contig 11258 bp, 9 predicted proteins | sample TergutCu122P5_FD_26741 | JGI IMG/M metagenome (IMG submission 26741) | reverse complement strand
GTTCTAACAGTACATCTCACACTCGTGTTGTTTTGGATTGCTCATGACGTTCGCGTAACAGAATCTGTTTGAATGATATACTTCTGTTAGGACCTATAATGAAACAGTATTTGTATTCCATCGTTTTACGATTCAGAACGTGCCAAATTACATTCACCGGAAATACAGCTAAGATGGGCCGCCAAGTGGAGATGCATCAAGACGTTAGTAATTTGCTACGAATTTTGTATTTAAAGTCGTATAAGGAACCATTGAGGACATACGAGCTGGCAACTGTAAGGTATGGCACCGCATCAGCACCTTATATAACAACACGTTGTTTGCAGCAGCTTGCAGAATATAAATCGAAGGACTTTTCAGTGGCACCGTAAGCAGTATTTAATATTTTTCTTTGGATGATACTCTGTGTGGAGACAACACCAAAGAAGATGCACGAAATCTACAGCAAGACCTTACCGCACTCTTAGGACGAGGAAGATTTCTGCTGCATAAGTTTTGTGCAGATCAGGCACCATATTAGAAACAGTCCCTCCTGTCCGCAGAGAAATAGAAATACCCATTGGGCTTGACCGTAATTAGGCTATCAAAACACTAGGCCTGCTATGGAATCCGTCATCAGATCAGATCCTAATTGTAAATGGAACCTGTATTCAAAAATTGCGAAAGCCTAAAAACTATCCTGTTATAAAAAGTATTATTTCTTCTGTTGTTACAGCTATATTTTACCCATTGGGCTTAATTAATGAAGGTGTTGTTGTACACAAGATATTCCTGAAGCAGTTGTGGCTTCACAAGCTTTAATGGTCTGGTCACCCACCATCAGGACGTTTGAAAGCGTGGATGAGTGAATGTTCGCATATATGACATATGAAAGAGATAACTTTAAATTAGTGGAAATAATTGTACTGTTAAATAAGCAGATAATACACAAACATTAAAAATAAAAGAAAATTAAACATTATTTCAATCACCATTAAGTACTGACATGTTAAATCATCATTTCTCCGTATATATAGTACTGTATTAAATTTAGGTTTTGTGAATTTTATTTTCTTCACGTGAAACTTTATGTATTAATCTTATTTATGATATTGGCAAATTTATGTTTTTTGAAGTTGCCGAGTAGCGTGGCGGAAATGTGTGTCTTTTTAATAGTATAATTGTAAAATGTGTATTTTCTTAAATAAATCTTCAAACTTAAAAAACTGATAATTTAGTTTCAATTTTAGATAAATCTGACCTATCCACGGTCGGGGGCACTCAGTGGGGTCTTACAATTCGGGTTTAGCTATAAGAATACAGTGCGTAGTTACTTTCTATTTTTACTATAGTGATTCAGTATATCGATATCATTTAAATGGAACGTGCATGTTTTGATTGTAATGGTATTGCTATGGAGACATTCACTGGTTTTAATACTTGAACAAAATTGAGAAAATAAAAGCGCGTTGCTTCCTTGTTTCTGTTCAAGTGTTCAGTGCCGCTAGTTCAGATTCACGTCATCAGGTTGCATGAGTTTGAGGGTATCTGAAACTATACTGCAGGTTTTGTATGAGGGACTTTAAATGTCCATATGATAAACAGCTGAATGTTGAGTGCAACACATTTTCATACTTCCTGTATACAAATACACAAATACTAACTCAACATGTTTTTGTTTACTAAACGCCTGCTATGGAAAATGACTGTACGAATCCACGTAAGAAATAAGAATCCGTATTCAATACCACATATGAGGTGAACTGAAGGGACGTTAGAGTATGGCCACTTTATTATCTTTATATGCCTCATAAATAAAGTAATTAGGGCGTTTTCGAAGATTTTAGTCCACAACTTTTTTAATTATAAAAGAAGACTTTTTTTGACTTCGGAACTATTTTTTCCTTCTCAATAACACGCTCTCGTAGCAAATTATGCTTAAGGAAGTCATATTGAAATCGCATGATTCAGCAGTGGACCGAAGATACTTATTAAATGTGCGCTTGTTTATTCCAGATAAGGGGTCTACATTCGTGGAAACTGTAAAATTATTGACAATTAACGGAGACAACACAGACCTCAGAGCAGTTTAATTTTACATAGTTTAAAATGTGTTTCGTTGGATTTCATTTAAAGTATTTTCTGGTTTGTTAAAGGGGCAAGTTTTTAGACATGTGTCAATGTTTGTGAGTAAAGTTCTTCGATATTTGTGTACGGTATTGTGATATTTCGTACCTACCGAACTGCACGGCCTCACACAACGAAGGTTCGTAAATTTAACTCTGATATCCTTAAAATCCTCAATCTCATAATTCAATATGGAAAAAAAATAATATTACCTATGCACATTCGGGGACCCTCTCCAAATGGAATATATATGTAATTCGGTCGACTCCGTTTGTTTTCTTCTGTGAAACGTTCTGGATCGAAAATCTCCGGTTCTGGGAAATACTTGGGGTCGTAATAGATAGGTGGGAGTGTAGTCATATTGGAAACCTAACACTGACACAAAAACTCCGGTACCAGCTGGAAGTGTTATTGTTCCATTTCCGGTAGGAGATGGCAGTTTGTAGTCGCTGAAACACGTCCGATCCAGAAAAGGAATTATCGGGTATTTTCTCAGAGTCTCTGTGAACACAAGTAGGAGAGAGAATCAAATTAAATGGACAAGCTGCTACTGTGTTCTTTCATTTAAATTACGCAATATATCCAGTAATTGTGCACACTGATTTTCAACATTTGCATCGATAAATTATTTGATGTGTGAGTATGTATTATAGCACTTGTAGTGAGTTAAGGTTCACGACACTGTGCAAAAATGTTTTATGAAGTGGTTGTTGATGGGATTAGTTGGTTACTGTGGTAGAGTTTTAGGAAATACTGTCGACATAGCATTTTGTAACGTGATTCGGTTCTACAGGCTGAACTATATACCCCCATTCGAATGTAGACGCCTGTTTATCAAGTTCGACGCTGACGATGGAGCGAGAATACAGCAAGGAAGAAAACTGATTAGAGATAATAAAGATCATATCTGGACATAAATGCCAACGACGATATTGGAACCCATCATCCAATAACTGATGGACGGATGTAGTCGTAGTAAGAGTGAGAGTACCGTAAAATGCTATTTTTTATAAGAATATTTTCTATTTGCCACTTACTACTTATGAACACCGTGCTTAGTATCGTTTGAAGTGATGCCATTTGTTAGAGAACATTTATAACGCTTATGAACCAACACCGTGTTTAAGATAAAGCTGAGGCCAACAATCGACATACCCGCGAATGTCATGTTTTGGGATATGCACAGTTTGTGTCGAAGCTTAAAAACTATATTAATTATCTGCATACGCTTATTTTCAGCACTTAATTTGTGAAGGCAAGAAGTAAAACTTAATTCAATAGAGCTCTTGTTTCACGGAATTAGGAATTTATATATGATATTGCCTTGGTGAAAGTCCACGGTTACATTTGTGATCAGAATTACTTTACTGCGATAAGTGCATTCCGACTGCAAAGCCTATATACGAGTATATCTGGATCCCTCTAAGATTCCTTCTCATTCCAGATATAAGGCTGTATGTTAGTGTCGGTATCTGCTAGCATTCTTGAATTTAAATAATACTGGAATTGTACATATGCCTTAAACCTGCGACGCGTTCTCGTAACCATTTTTGCCGTGGGATGGAAGTAAGTATTAAATATTCATGGTGACTGCCTTATTTATCCGACATGAAAGTCACATCTTTTCCGAAAAAAAGTTTATTTAATATAAGACTGTTATTTGATTTTCTCTAAAACTTCGCCTGAATTATTTGCAGTTCTAAGAAAAATTCAGGACATATCAGAAATTTCGTAGCCCCTAATGCAAAGTACCCTCTATTCGAATTTTAATTAAATGTCTATATTTTCTACAAATTTTAGAGAAAATCTCATTTATAAATTGTAATGACAATCCGTCAACGACAGCCAATTTCTTGTGTAATGACAAACGGAGAGACGTGATGGAGCTGATAGCCATTTCAAGTAAACTTTCAAAAGGGTTTAAGAATGACTGTTAGGAAATCATAAATTTAACCTTTTCGCATCGGAATTTAAATGGCTACAGTCCACCTTCGCGTACGATATTCTTTTCGTTAGGAATTTAAATTTTAGCAAATGGTTTACTAAAAAACGTTAATATTCCGGGAACCAAACAAGATTTAATAATGGATTAAACGGATTTTTTTTTTGGAAATAAGACGGAGACATTTCTGCGTGTGTTCAAGAAAGCAGTAATAATTTTATTTCGTGAATATACAAATAATATATGGAATATGCAAAAATTTCAGTTTCTTTTACTTACATATTGGCTTGATTCCCCAGGTTTTCTTAAGGAGGTCGCACGTCATGTTGTTAGAACTGTGTCTTTGTGTGGTAATATTCAAAACATGTTTTTTTAACGCACAGTCCACTTCATACTTAGGCACTTCACGAACACTTTCTGTGTCACACCCCTGGCCTTACACACGCGACACCTCAGTTGCGTCTCAGACGGGATGGCGAATGTTTGCTGCCGCAGACTTCAAGCTTAGCGACGTGCGATTCAATGTTAGGTGGTCGACCTAATGGCCTTGGTACTCTCCGTTCTGGTCCAGCATGTGCCAACACATTCCTCACTAGGGTTTATCGAAAATCTCTATGTGATATTTTCTTACCTCCACACGAGGAATGAAGAATGTAGCTATTGAGAATGGCCAGGTCTAACAGGTGAGAGGACAATTTTTTCTTCCACTTGAATGTGCGACGGCTGATGGCTTAACTGTTGGCCATTCTGTCACCCTTATCCACATAACCGATGTGATGGTTATAATCCTTCACAGTTTTCGGCTTTATGGCTTTTCCTTCTTCATTACAGAAATTACCTTCCGCTGAGGCATTGTCAATATTAGTCAACATGAATACGTCTCTCCTGTCCCGCCAAAGTATTGCCGTCAAGTCAGCCCTGGTTCTTACGTGAATGTCCCCCTTTTCAGTTTTGTTGTCTTCGGTCTTAGGTCTTGTGGCATGCCTCTCCTGTTCGGCCTGACAGTGCCACAACAGTAAATCTGTTTCTTCACCTAGTCATCAAATAATTCAGGGGAAGAAAAGAAACTGTCCATGTACAATTTGTGACCACGTCCTTCTATCTTCCTCGTCAGTTCTGTCACTGTCGCATGGGTTGCTGTCACGTGTTGTGCTGTGCGCTGTCTGTCCTTCCCCAAGTATAATTTCATGTCATACGTGTATCCAGTCAGTCACAAAGTTTGAAAATTTTGATGCCGAAACCCTTGCGTTTTTTTGGTATGTATTGTTTGAAAATCACTCTTCCCTTGAAGGAAACAATAACTTCATCAATAGTCAGATTTTCGGAAGGGTTTTAAAATTTGGAAAATGTGGCATTTAGAATTTCAAACAGGTCTCGTATCTTACACGGTCTGTCAAAATTTTCTTCTGTCCCATCAGGTTCATTCCTGTTGTCAGAAAAATGCAAGTAACGATGGATGTGCAAAATACAGAAGAAAACCCCTAAGTGGACTGGAGCCGTCATTTATGTGGGACGCTTCATTGTCCTTTTTTCCTCTGGGGCTCCCTGTATTTGTGTGTGCTACACTGCTCTGAGGGCAAGAGGGGCGTGTCCATTGCAGGGTTATTGGCTGATGAGTCTGTTCACCTGGCCTATTCTCACCAGCATCCTCTTTTTCAGAGGCACTGGACAAAATTGAACTGCTGGACTCGTGATTACTGGCTGTTTGGCGGTAAGGTTGAGGTTGTGATAACCCTGAGACACTTTTAAAACGTCCCTGAACTGAATTGATGTCACTTGATAATCTGGCTTCGTCACTATCAGTGTCAAAAAAGTTAAGATATTTCGCCGGGCTGCTGCAACCTTGGCCTCTTGTAAGGTCGACACATTATTCCACCACTCACAACGACTATCAAATGATTACTGGGAAGAAAAACAAGCTCTATACGCAACACTGGATCTAAACTCAGCCAGAATTCCGAGAAATGCGATGCCATATAGTGGAGCTCTAGACGGAGTCCTTCGAAGAAAAGGATGGCAGATAAATTTCTGTTTATTGCAGCCTATCACAATATTATCACTGTAACCCAAGGGCTGCGTAGATACACACTCCAGACTAAACAATTGGTCATTAACAAGTCAGATGAATATAGCAACAAAAATATTCTATGCCTTGTGGCCACAACGTCCTTACTGGCTGTAGGTACAAACAACCTCATATAAAAATGGATAAAAGTGGTTTTCTATCAAGGGGTAAACCAGTCGGAGCATGAAGCTAGAAAAAACTTCTAGTGTGGTTCTAAGAATGAGTGAAGTTTCTCTAAATATCTCAGGGCATTGAGAGCGAAATGTTTAAATGGCTGAGTCTGTGGCTGTCTTACGTTTAGGAACCTCGAGCCCCGGGGGATTTTAAATGCCGTCCTACATCCAGGACGCACGTACTGTAAAGGTTAAACACAATTTTCACTCTGCAACGACACTCGTGTCAGTATATTTTGTCTCATCTTAAGTACAATAGAGTGAATATCTGTGTTTAATTATGTGAAAGATAAGCAGTACACAATAATGGTAAATATCTTCTTCGCTTTCTGGGCGTAACCTATGATTAAATACCAGTAAATATCATGAGATAATGTGACTACTTACTTGGAAATGTAGGTTATTCTATTTTCTACTCCTGATATTAATTTCGCAAGAATAAATAGCTATAGACGGTCTGCAACCGAGATGCAATACATTTTATGACTTCAAATAGTAATTAATTTCTATCTTACCTGGTTAGAGACCAAGAAATTTTGTATTAAACTCTGAAAAATTTCTGCTCAAAAATTACGATATTGACGGACACAGTGTACCGTCGAATGTCCTAATTAAAATACAACCTGCTTCAATACGCCCACCTGACACAACCATGTCCAGGTAGTCCATCTCCTGTAAGCCATCATATGTCAGCTGTCCGTTGTTTTTGTTCAGCACCTGCATGATTTCAACCCTCAGTCTGTTCTGAACCTCAGGATGCAGTGCAAGCTCGTACAGTGCATAAGACATTTTACTCCCAGACGTTTCGAATCCCGCTGCTAGAAATATAAAAGCCTGTCCCACAACATGGTCGCCTTCAATTTCTGAAACAACAAGAGCACGGTACTGCAACTGTCCACCTAGCGATGTGTAGGTTTCCATAAAAATGTGGCTGTTTCTGTGGTGTTAGTCAACATTGTTAGCTGTAAGACAGCTCGTATTCAAAGTGCAGAACGCCTTAAAGAAGGGAAGTAAGAAGAAGAAGAAGAAGAAGAAGAAGAAGAAGAAGAAGAAGAAGAAAGAAAAAAAGACGAATTTGCAATTTAAAAGTCATAATTTTTTATGTACGTGTAGTCATGTAATGGCTCGTGAGCATGAGAACCCATGGGGTATGTTTGCTTGCTCTCAACGGAGCTTCTCCATAAAACATACTGAAATATTTTGCACATTCCAAACATTTGAATCCTTCTTTTTTAATTTGTATGGTTTAATTCTCAAGTGTGCATATGCGCCTGAAGTTTGCCTGCTAATTTCACACCCGGGAATATTATGTCATGTACCATATTACATTTAAAGTACGTATAATGTGAGATTACTACCTCAGTATTAGCTTGTTGAATATTTCACACTAATACAATTTGAAATAGGTCAAGTATTATGAAGGTTTGGCAACTTAATTCTTTTTCTATATTGGTGAAAATAATTTCCTCCTCATTGTTTCGTGGTTGGTATTCATCATTCTTCCATTCCTAGGAATCAAAATGTAGGGAGCCAGAACAAATATCATGTAAGGTTCGTGTACTGTTATTGTACGCATACAGTCTTTAATATAGTGGAAAATAAAGCATTATCCGAACATGACCTGCTGCTAGATTTCTTGTAGCTGCGAACGTATTTATTTATAAGATTTTCATGAGTAATTCTTTGTACGAATTTTAACACGTTATTAAACCATCATTTAGCCGAAGCTATTTTTTGATGGATTTGTATGAATATTTGTATTATAAGTGATAGACATTTCCATCTTGTCCCAGAATTGCCTTCTAATAGCGATATCAAAGTGTCAGTACGGGGTGAATTGCATTTTTATAGAAGAAAAGATGATTTGTAGATTTGAATGACTTGAACCTGCATTCTCAGTAGTTTGTTGTTGCTGTTCTTGTGTACTACTGAACATGAGATCCACTGTTCAACATTCATGTACACAGAATGTGTCTGCTTTTCAATAATAAGAATCAACATATAAAACACTGATTTTAACATTTTGGTTTGGTGATGCTTAGAATTGCTTTTGTTTCGCGCAACACGACTGTATGGTATAACTGTTTCATTCTTTATTTTTGTAATTCGTGTGCAAAATTATTTGTTTGTATCTGAAGTTAATTTTAAAATGTTACTATAACCGGTGGGAACAATCATTTGGTTAAAAGTTCCAAAGTAATTTTCTGAAATGTACGAATACATATGTTTCCGAATGAGGGATGTCAGGAGCATCTGGTAAGGGATACAAAATCAGTGGCGTAGCAAAAAGTAGGATGGTTACAGGGCAGAGAATGAGAAAGAGTCATGTGTAATGTAGGATAGACAGATAACTGAAGAAAGAGGCAAGTAGAGGTTAGAATATGATAGAAGGTGCGGTAAGCATTAACAAAAGAGAATTATAGTTGTTACGTATTTGACAACGTCAAGATTAGTAAGGTTTTGAAATGTGCTCGGACAACCAAAATTCGAGGGTTTGACAATTATTTGAAATGTAATTCACGAGTGGCTGTACACCGTGTTATTCAGGTTAGCCCATTAAAAAATATCCAGTAGATCGCGTTTATACGGGGTTACATATGTTAAGTTAAAAGGTATCGTGCCAGTCATACGAACCAATGGGCAGGAAGAACACAAAAATTGAAGTTTTCGGCCTATTACGAGACTGCTAAATTTAAAGGGGACCAATGAGACTAATTGAGCAAATTAAAGTAGGGGGAAATTTGAAACTGGAAATAAACTTCTCATATTGTAGCGAAGGACACACAAGTTTTTCGGTTGTCGTAGGAGGAGGACACACGTGTATACCGCTCCAGATTTAGGCCCGATTAACAGACTAAATTAGATAATTAGAAATTCAGAAGTATTCTACGGGGTACAGAGTTAAAACATATAACATTAAATTGGACTTAATGGGTATTACCAAGTTTCGGACAACATAATTTTATTATTCCTTAAATGTTAATATGCAGTGAAAACGTTACGTGAGAGATTGATCCGGGCTAAGTTTATAGTATGCAATGAGAACTTATAGCAAAAGCACCTATTAACTGAAATAAAATCACCACAGATTCTCCAGATTTTCAATACAGCAAAAATCATATTAACAACCCCACCACACTCAAACCACGGTAGTCCCTGAAAATTAAGTGTCATGCGAACCGAATGCGCGAGAAAGGTGAGCCGGACGGTTGTATTACTTTTAAACAAATGTCATTCTTCTTACAGTCTAATTACTTTTAAACATGACGGCGCCCTCACATATATAAGAAGTCCAATCCTGTAATCAGAATGTGCCAAAAAAAACAGACGTACGACTTCATTTTATAATAATTTTTACATGCCACCTGGCAGAAATGTGCAGCAACACGTTGCTGAAGGATTTTGTTTATTTTTACTCATTATTATGACGTCACACTTGTCAGAGCTCCTCAAGTAATATTCCGTTAGCAACTGAACCGGTTTGTTTTCCTTCTAACCAAATGGTAGACTGGTGTTAACTTACGGAATGTGGCGTCGTTTGTTGGATTCTTCACAGCAAGATTATTTTCTTGATTGTCTTCCTTTCCTCTCTTTCTCAATTCCATCATGCAATCCAAGAAGTCGTTCCGTACGATTCCATTTTTCTACCTGAAAATGTTCTGGCTTAAAGAGGTGATGATACAGTGTGAAATGCATAGAGTAGTAATATTTAGGTGATTCATCCCCGTTGGGCGTGCTTACAAATATATAGGTAAGTGGGTATGTACGTCAAACACAACAATATTTATTGAAGTTGTATATTAAGAACGAAACATTAATTACAAAACATATGTTAGAATTGCCTAGAGTAGGTCGAAGGCTCTAATTCGTATATAAAATATAATGGGGTATATAGGCAAAGTGACTTTAATGTTCATTCTTATTGAACTTTATTAAATATTCCTGCGGATTCTAAGGAAACGCGAAAAAAGTTTTTACTTGAATATAAATAGAAAATAAACTGATATGTGTAAGAAATATGAAGTATGTTTCTAAATTTATTATATACACTGTACAGATATCTAAATCCTGCTAACCTTGAAGTCATTCAGAAAGGATTTTCTTTCTTTTCTATTATGCTTATTTCTGATCTTGGAAGCAGCAGTAAATTTGTTTATTGCCTAGACATGTGACTTGAACTTTGTTTTCTTGGAGCCCTGGTGTTTCGAGAAGGCTTGTTAATGGTTCCCTATAAGGCATTGTTTATGCTGTCTAAAATAATTTACCAGTGCCTGTAATAATATATAATAATGAATATTGGCAATATTTAAAAGTATAATACATTGTAAATGGAATTCTTCGGAAATTAACTGTTGCCTATATTCAGAACAGTGAACGCTTCAATAAGAATAATTTAGGAACTGTCAGTACACTCGTACGTAACGTTTTCAGAGCAACTGAACAGACAGTAAAGTCTCCAGTTTCTCATGGGCTAATGTTGAAGTCACAGTTTCATACACGTGTCGTGTCGGTGTCAGACTGTGTCACATAGTGGAGCCCATTGTAAAGGAACAGAAGAACTGTATCAGAAATGTATACAATTGTTATACTTTAATAATTTTTATATTTTAATACTCATTTGCGTAAACAAACATTCGTATCTAAGGTCGCCAACCTCATAGACGTCTGTATCAACAAATACAATTTACAAATCTTACAAAATAGGCGCCACTCATTGATAGAGCATATAATTAAGCATAACGAGTTTGTAGGAAGTTTCCTTGATAGGAGCAATGTCCGGAAAATTGCTATTGGAAGACCTCGACTGCAATAGTTACTGCAAGTCTCTAGAAACACAGCAGCTGACAGTTATACAGCGGTGAAGAGAATGGCCTGCAACAATTGCAGATGGAAAGCTGCCAGCTAATCCAAAGACTGAAGGATAAGAAGAAGAAGAAGAAGAAGAAGAAGAAGAAGAAGAAGAAGAAGAAGA
>JGI20166J26741_11648807_pt1 | contig 11258 bp, 6 predicted proteins | sample TergutCu122P5_FD_26741 | JGI IMG/M metagenome (IMG submission 26741) | reverse complement strand
TAACAACACTTGTTCGCAACGACACAAAATATTCGGTCCCTTCCTGACAAGGTATGAGGATTACAGCCGTCAGCCACAACTCTGTTCTTTTATTATGTCGTATGGTTTTAATGCGACATGTTTCGGCTTATGAAAGTAACCATAATTAGGCTGATGAAACACCCATGAGAAATTATTATGTAAATCGCATTGTGTTATTTATCGTGATCCAGATACATAGTGATATTTGAAATTCACAAATATGGTAGGAATGTGATAAGCCGAGAAGAGTTAAATCTGAAAAAAAAGTACTATTTCCACAGAAACTCGCAGCGGGCTGGACGGTCGGGGGATGGAATTCGGTGGGGGCGAGATTTTCCTCACCTATCCATGATTGGCCGTGGGACTTACCCAACCTCATGTACAGTGGGTACCAGTTCATTCATTCCCGGGGGTAAAGCGGTCGGGGCGCGGCGTTGACCACCCACCCATCTGGCGCCGAGGTTAAAGAGCAGAGTTATACATCTGTTCTCCCTTTGGGCCTTCATGGCTTGATGTGGCACAGTACGTTATGACAGAGTTCGGCTGTGTTTATTGTAACGTTTGCCTGCCACTGAAGACTCATATGGTATAGGGACGTTACGAAATATTGCACTGTCTTCAGGGTCATACCGCGCTAGAAGAGATGAGTTGTGATCTGGTGATACATACGTAACTTTTTACTAGTTATCGCGACAGCATTGCTGTAAGGACGTCATTCTTCATTGCTTGCCAACCATTTGAAGTGTGAAGTTTGTATAAACATTTAAAAATTCAGTTCCTACCTTACAGGGAACACATCGTGTCTCAATTAGAACGACAAGTCGCTCGTTATTCTGTTGAGGGATACAGTAGCTCTTTGTATTAAGAATCATACGAAACATAACACGAAAGGGCCAGTACGGTAGGGCCAAAAGAGCGAAATATGGTAGTTACATGTGGCCCGCGCATCACATTTTGATCGGATTCCCTTGAGTTCGTCACGTAAACTCATTTGCAGACGGGTTGTGATGCTGTACTGCATTTTGCGTTGGTCACGAAGGCTCACAGCTAGTGACACATTAGTGTGTCACAGCGTCCACTTGTGTAACTCGAATAGGCTCATATTCTGTAGTAAGTAAACCTGACAGTGGTTGTCTTGTAATGCAGGATCGTGAAATGAAAATTCGAAGGAAATTCTGAACAGTGCGTAATGAGGAACTTTTTGGGTTTTGTACTGTTAACCAAATTATGCTAAGCGACTAAGTGGATAGTGGGATGGGCAGGACATGTAGCACGTTCATCGGGGGCGTATAGGGAAGAGAATGTTAATGAGCCTAACGTGTAGATTCCGTGGAGTGGAGTCCGTGAAATTCTGATATTTTTGGACAGCATGCTATGGAACCCGCAGGTCCTTTGCCGTGTTCACAAGACCCCGCTATTTGCACCTGTCCTGAGCCAGATGAATCCAGTCCACACCGTCGTATTGTATTTATTTAAGATACATTTTAATATCGTCCCATCCATGCCGGGTCTTCAAAGTCGTGTTTTCCTTTCAGATTGTCCCACTATACCCTGTATTCATTTCTCTTCTCTCCCATACGCTCCACGGGAGTGTAGAGTAGATCTGTTACTAAAATGGGTTGTAGATGTACAAGGCTGTGGACTTCGTTGTTTGGCGCAAGGTAAGATGCATTGTCGGCCATGTCTTGACTAGCTGAGCGAGTGTTAGCTTCACAAGCGGGACTTTATTCCGTGGAATTCGCGAAATAAGTTTGCACTTGTTCTGCAACTCTTGGTTCGTTGATGCTATTGGTCCATATTCCTTGTCCTTGAGGCCAGAGATGTAACTGCGTTTGTAGTGGCCAGTGGAAATTCGCCATTGTGACTTCAGTCTCATTCGTTATGTTATTCGTGTGCCTCTGGGTACGATACTGCAGGGTAGTTCAGAAAGATAGAACACTACCTGGTCGGCATTCGGAACTACTTGTAGTCTGAACAACTACTACCATTGACACTGTGAGAGTAATGTTTACTTTACAAATGAAGGTTCAGTTAATTTCAGTTGCTTTTAGTGTTATCGTTACTGTGCCATGCTATAGGATAAATAGTTCGCACAGAAATTCTGCTGTTGACCGGGAAAAGTGGGTATCATTATCAATATGAACTAAAATTTGAAGCTTGGCTGCTCCCCACCTTCCAACTTGATGACGAAAGTAGATCCAGTTTTCGAAACCTTGTGTTTGTTCGGACAAAGGGCCAAGTCCCAGAAGTCCAGAAATACTAAGACGGAAGTTCGACATCGCGAACAGCTGAGAAAAGGAAGACTCACTCCCCTTGACAATTTGTTTGTTATTTTTAGTCATTTTTAATAATGTGTAAAACAAAGCAGTTCTAAACGTAAACTTAAATTGTGGTTGTCGATTTCACGACGATGGTAACTTTCAAATTTTTTGAAGTCATATCGCGCATCTTGATACTATCAAAGTTTTTTATTCACCAACTGATACACAAGTGAATTGCCTTAAAAACATTTCGGAGCTGTTTTAATGTAAATTTTAATATTGTTTTAAGGCAATTCACTTGTGCGTCAGTTGGTGAATAAAAAACTTTGATAATTTCAAATTTTTGTTGAGGGCACTGAAGAAGAATCATGGATGTCGCGGATGGCGACGCTTGGAGCCGTGCATGCTGTTTTTCTTCATCTCTCTGTAGACGACCTGGACCAGCCCAGAGCACTTGGCGCATATGAGGGTTATCAGTATCAACATTCATTTGGGCAGATGGGCTGGGCGAGTTGATAGGTAAAGGTAAAGGTAAACGTGTCGCTTTCCACGCCACGAAGGCGTATGGGGAGTAGAGGTATAGCTGGAGGGGGCAGCGTAACAGCTCCAGGAATATGTGGTGGGCGTCGATATATGGACCTTCTGTCTGTGGAGTAATCTGTGATGAGGGATAATGTACGTGTCTGCAAAGGAAGTGCTGGAGCAAGAACTGTTGGCGTTGTTTGTGGCAGCTGGTATTCTGTTGACTGTTGCTTGTGCGCATTAAAGTAGGCGCAACAATATGGTACTGAGGAAGGTGACATTTGTGACTTGTATTCGGGAGGTGTCATGGCCGAATCTCGGCCGGGACACCGATCGTGCTGGTAGGGGATTTCGTGGCTCTCTTCTTTGTCAAGGTCATTGGTCTCCAGTCTTTTAATGGCAAATGGTCACGTGCGTTATTGTGGACTGTTTTGCGGGCCGCATGTGGAAAACTAACACTAAGTGGTACACCTAACTGCCTAATTTACTGTGACTTTTTTTAGTATGTACACAATTTACAAATGTCGCGGACCGCATAATACAACCAGTCGGGCCGCGGTTTGGAGGCCCATGGTCAAGGTGAATGCCACACCTGCTTCATCTTTAATTCAAACATGATTATCCTTCCATACCACTCGGCATTAAATTAACCATTTCAATTGACTCATCGTAATTAAATAAGCGACGATCCAATAACCCGTTTATCAGGAGCATTGTAAATACGTGTGCGATTTGTTGAAGGTATTGAGTATGAGGCTTTTAGCGTTTGACCCCGGGATAGCCCAGGTTGTGTGGGATTTGTGGTGGACGAAGTCGCACTGGTACAGATTCTTCCGCCAGGTACTTCAGCTTCTCATCCAAGTATTATTTCACAGTAGCTCCATACTCATACGATAGACACGTTTGCGATGTCAGTACCGACGAACTCAAACTTCATTCCTTGACTAACCACATAACGCATCATTTTTTTAAATTAAAGAGCACCCTTGCCGAATGCGCATACTTGTGCTTACTGAGGTACAGTAGAGCTATCTGTAACGCCGAGTACTTTTATGGGATTAGCTGTTATCACTATCTTCCATTTTGTGCGATAAAGCTTAATTTTGCATTCGTGATGATCGAGTTGTACATATGGTGTTTTCGTAACCTTGTGGCCATGTTTGTTAATAATATTTATTAAAAACCACTGCATAGGGTTCAGTTAAATTTTGTATTTGGGGTTTTTATTAGTTGCCGGACGTGAAACTGATATAAAATCCATCTTTTGAAAGACCGATTGTTCATAAATTCCATACGATGGAAGTTATTATAATTTTTAGTAATTTTTTCGATATAGCATCAACAGCATTCACACATTCTGAATCTCATTCATTGTTTTTATAAATGCCTCAATTTTAAGAACTTTGCCATTGTAGTTTGATAGATCTACAGTTCGGACAGACGTGTTTTTTTTTTCACCTTTACTATGTAACGTGCAGACTGAGTGAGCAGTATCCTGCGAAACATCGACACCTGTTTGTCAAACTGTCGGTCGTCACATTCCAGAAGACCGTAATCTTCATTGTCACCTTTCTTTGTCCTACATACAAACTAGGAGATGTTTGCCGTACGCTGTGCCTGTATGGAAGTTGCGTGCTTGTTGTAACCTTTCGGTTTAAAGACAAAGCCAGAGTTGCTCCCAGTCATGCCATGAAGGCATGTGGGGTCGGAGGTGTAGCTCATCGCACTTGGGAGTAGGTTGGGTTGAGTGGACAGGCTGCATCCGGTTTATTCCCGGTAACTGTTGAATAGAAGGGGTTGGAGAATTTCTAGAGCCGGTCTGGACGGTTTGGAGAAACGAGAAATATCGTGCCCCTCCTAGGAATTGAAGCATGATGTAACCGGCCCCTTTCCCGCACCTCCTACTGTTTTATTTTTGAAGTGTTTTATTTATGTACAGGTTCACACATACGAATAAATTAAATTTTGCGCATGTAATATGTGTTTTTCGATCTCGCTTTACTTTAATATACCTGCTATACCCGAGCATACATTATACTGCAAAGAAAAGCACGTAAGCTTTAGTAGTCGCTGGTAAGGAGATTGGTCTAGAAGTAAATGCTGAGGAAACTAAGTACATGGTCATGTCACGAGATAAGAATGCAGGACAGAACAGCAACGTAAATATAGGCAAAAATCCTTTGAAAGGATGGAAGAGTTCAGATTTTTGGGAACAACACTAACAAATTTCCATTCATGACAAATTAAGGGCAAATTGGACTTGGGGAATGCTTGCTCTCCAAGAAGATTTCTTTATCCTTGAAGACGGGACCGATAGCTTGTCCCGGGACGTCGGTAAGGAATCACTATACGCTGCGTAGCATCCCAGAAGAGGGCAGATTTCATCACCGAGCGGCCGAAGCTGGAAATCGCGCATAATTTTGCGCTGTTTGTGTTCATTACGACTGAACTACTTCACTTCAGTTGTGAAGTTGGCCACACTTTTCGGAACCGGCAAATTCCTACAACACTGTACATGTTCATTACTCCATAACTTTCCCACCAGTGTACTTGAATCTTGGCCATGGTTTCACGTTTAGTACTGTGCTTTGCAAGTAAGTTTAACTAACCTCCCTGTGCTGTCGTACCTAAATGACCGTATAGTATTTGTGTCATACTGTACATGGTTCGAAATCCTCATTCATTAACAGAACTGCCTGTTGCCTATTCATCCTCCATCCTTTCTGCACAAGTATGTACAGCAGATTGGAATTTTCTTGTAGCAGCTGACAAGCCACTGTACTTCGCCGAAGTCCCTGTTCGCTGACAGATTTATATATCTCTCTTTCGAACTGAAAAGCTGCCTCTGCGCTCCGGACTGTACATTTGCGGAAGTGATTGTGGTATGGTTAAAACTCCCCAGTGCCAGTGGTTTCCGTAAGTTGGCCACATGTATAAGTTGGGCGGCTTTGAATGGGATTAAAGGTGGTCAAATACTATTCACTGTGTATTCACTCAACGCGGTTGAAATGCATAAGCAGGTGAATCTGTATTACATCCACGCTATGATTTACAGCATCTTGGAAGTTCGATATCTTTCTTGAAGTTCGTTACCTTTCTTGAAGTTTGTTATTTCTTGGAGTTATCTTTCTTGAAACTCGATATCTTCCTTGAGGTTCGTTATATTTCTTGAAGTTCGATATCTTTCCTGGTTTGTGTGAATCATCCCAATTCATTGCTCTTACCATGTTAATAATATGTAAGATTTCGATGCAGTTTAATTCACGTACTATAAACATCCATGAGCCTGTTTATTCACCATTTCTCACGAAGATTGTGTGCAAATTTGATTTATTACACTACAGACGTAATTAGAGAGTTGTTTATACACAGTATTTAGACAATGTACTGCAACAAACTATCTTCTGGGAGTTTCGCCATAAATTTATTTCGCTCTTCGTACCTTACGTTGTTTTCGAAGAATGTGACGATTTCTTACGCGCAAGAATAATTTTCGTTCTACCAGCAATCCAAATGTGACAGGCCGAGGAAATTTTCCCGTATTTTGTATCTCATCTGATTTTCCCGTGATAGTAAACTTTCATTACTTAGGCACAAGTTTCAGCTGCTGCTTTGTTCCGCGCGACATCACACAACCTTCTACGTATTCATTACAAAAACCTGATTCTTATGTGTTTAGAACAGCTGTAAATTATAAGTTAAATTAATAAACAGTTAAACTGGAACTATAAATTAAATCAGTCTCTTTAAATCAAAGTCGTGTTTGGATTGTTACATGGATTCGTCCATCGTGCAACCCATAGTCTAACGGTACCGAGTGCGTTGGGCAGATAACATATATTTGGAGCAAACGGTAACCAAAAGTTCGAGTTGTGCCGGTTGTATGTAAAGCTTTTCGCATACTTGACCCGGGTGTTTTTTTTTAATTTGGGTGATTCTTTTTACGCCGTCAGCCACATTCGGTCTGGAAGCTCTGGAACAGCATCAGGCGGCTTGAGGATATAAAGTATTTGACGCTGGTATCTGATCTGCAAGCAGGAAAATGTTCTTAGGAAGAGAAATTCACCTTCGATCCTGCTGACGTTATCTCGTGTATTGAGGCATATCACGCTCTTACGTTGTGTAAATGATGATAAGGCGTGGCAAGTCTAAAAGGGGCTCTGATTGGGCTTGGATGTTAGCAGCTGTGCTGGTCGTTAGAGATGACCTTGCAGTGTTACCTCTTCGTGAAGTGACTATGCAAATTAGAGCCATAAAACTGCTCTTAAATGGGCAATTGTAATGATATCTGCCACCTGGCTTAAGAGTAAAGAACTGGGCGGCAGTTTGCAAGCCGAATAAACAGCTACAGTTTTTCTGAACGTCATCAGCAGAATTGACTTCGCAGTAGATGCGTGGCGTGTTTTCTGTGAGGTAAGAACGAAACGTTTACCTGTTCCGCAACTCAGTTTTACGTATATGAGATTTTATGGTATAGTGGCACTAGTACAGGATTTGCCCTGCCATCATTCTGCAAATGCTTTATCGTCGTCTGCATCTTTATGCAGTAAAAGTTGGGGTATCCGGCGTCTCTGGGAACAAGCGGTTGCCGGATATCGTAGCTTTCCGGATGTTAGAATATTATACCTAATTTGTAAATGTACCTAGCAGCGTCCTGGACAGACCGAAGCATTGAATTTTTCACATGATAATATTGTGCCCCATTTTCCTCGTCGCACCCTTTCCCTCGACTGCTTGCCTACCTTGCGGTATGTGTGATGTAAGGACGCAAGAAGACGCAGCAGTTGATGGCCGAAGTATAGGATTCGGTGCTCGGCGCTCCCGGTTGATGGAATAGTGAAGTATAATGAGCCTCTTAGCTTTCTGTTAATAGAGATTTTTGGATTATCTGTCGTCGGATATCGAAACTTATCTGCTGCTGTCAGAAGGACAAGTGGGAGCCTCAAAGCAAAGCCTTGCGCATATGTGGGAACATTGAACAGAAAAGTACCTCCACCTTTTTTGCCTTTTAAAAATCGTTATTAAAGGCACCTGACACAACATGTAAGACACTTATTCTACGCACACAGTGTGTAGCGTGTTTATGATGATGTTGAGAGCATACATTTGTTTTCCTATTGGGCTGGTGTGTCAAATACTAGAAATACTATTTTCTGCAAGGTAGAAACTTAATTGTTAGTTGTTAAGATGAGCCGATTGTTCGAAACAGTTGAGGTTACCGTGTCTTTGTAATTTTGTTATTCCGCAATTTATGTCCTTATACGCTTTTCCTGTATTTTTTAAAACCAGTGGCGTTTATGCAGTTTTTTTTTTCGGTGGCGCGAAATTCCCATTTATGCTGTGCTGCTTATTAGGAACAGACTTTCCTTCCAGACCGTATAATATTCATAGTACTTGGAATATTTCGCTCTCGTAGAATGCGATTTTTTGTAGTTTTGATAAATACCTTTTCGGAGGAATTTGCGGTTTCATTGTTGGGATTAGAAGAACGGATTTTTACCCGGACGATGGAGTTTATTTTTCCTCTTCCTTGAAGTTTTCAGTGGCGTGTTCCACCGAGACGCTGGTACGTACTTGGTAAGCGACGTAGCATTACATACCAGAAGGCTGCAGTCGTTCTTCGCTCTGAGAGACCGCTTGCCCCAGAATTGAGGGGTGGGGTTTGGCGCATATGGCTATCTCGAATTCAGAAGGTCCTCATGTTTCCGTTCCTGCCCTCAAGAATAATCGATTTTCTAACCAAATTCCATTCTGTATATGAATGACTTCGTCTTTTTTTTTACTTGGTGCCGTCGTGTTGCCAGTATGTTAGTACAAAGAAGTAAGGGTGATGGCCAGGCAGGAAGGCACGCATGGCCCTTGATGGCAACAGTAGAATGTGTAGGCATGGTTTGGAATGTTAACGAGCGGAGCAGAATCTGACCTTGCCTTCCAGTGCGTCGAACACCCAGGTGCACAAAAAGCTGTAGCTCTAGGCCCGGAGTGAGCATAGATGTACTAATGTGGTAGTTATTCAGTCCACCTGACCGTCGTTGGTTCTTACTTGCATCACCCTTCTTGGATGTTAAGTAAAGCTATGAGAAAGCGGTTGTGCTTAGTGCAGTCCCTTGGCAACCACAGAATATTTTGCGCTGTCCATTTTTTGAAAAACACCGCTGATGGCAAAGCGAGGCCTTACGGGAAATTTTGGAGATGGGGTGGGGGAACGGACACTGCCACTCGTCTGTTTCTGCACGAAAACAAAAAATACATTGTAACACCTAAAAGGTAGTATATATTAGGTTATATATCAGTAAAACAAAATTACGTTTAACACTTTTAAAATTTACTATATATTTTGGTTGTATACCAATAAGACGAAATCTAGTTCTTACGCGTTTGGAACGAGAAATACGAGAAATGTGCTTTTTAGCCGCACCACGTTCGTCTTCATGTAACAACTCGTTATCAAGCTGCACCGATTTTCAGTACGTACGATATTGGGGAGTTTGTTACAGGTTGTCTACACACTCCGCTGTGGAGTGACCTGCTTTCAGCTTTCTGGTAGTGTATGTTGCTTCTGCCCTTAATAGGAAGACTATTTTACCGCCATATGGCTTGACGTTTCTTCTGAACCAGTGCATTTCAAGCTTTTATTCGTGTGTGGAACCCCTTTCCAGACAAATATGTTACGGTACCCCTCCCCTTCTTTTGAGTTGGCAGTACAGGCAACGTGACGTGATGGACACCTGGTGGCGGGAGTTGGAACGTTCTAATCACTGGTCCTCCAAGTTGGGGGTTTGACGTGCCGCTGGCAACGGCACCCTGTAAAAACCTTCGTGCTGAGAATACTCAACGATAGTTGAGCAGGCCTTAGCCCACAAGGGTTGCAGTGCCGATTGAAGATGAAGAGAAGTACAGGCAAAGAAAAACGAAATAGCGACTGGAGACCGTAAGGGTCCCCTTTTTTATATGGCATGTAGGCAAATAAACTAATCATAAAACTTTACTGTCGGTTTAATCAGTCGATAAAACAGTACAGATTAGTCACATGGATACAGATTATTCCGTCTAACAACATTTGTTGTTACTTTCAAACGCTACATGTTTCGATCGAAATGATCGTCGTCGATTGAAACATGTAGCGCTTGAAGATAACAATAAAAATTTTTTGTTAAATGGAATAATCTGTATGAATGTGGAGGTAGATACAACGGGATGGAGTCCATTAACTACAGATTATTGTATGTTAATGTTTCAGTGTTACCGACGAGGCTGTTATTATTTACGCACCAATTTGAAATCTGGTATAATAGGCGAAATTTGCAGTCTTGAGATCTGCCTCAGCGTTCAGCTTATTTCTGCATTTACTTTTTCTGTCATACTGAATCGAGAAAATGCAACAGTTTTCTAATGTTCTGGAGTTTCGTCTGGGCCGGGATAGTTTAGTCGGTTAGCGAGTCGCTACAGGCTGCGCGGTCGGGGGATCGAATTCCAGTAACGACGAGATTTTCCGCACCTGTCCTGACCGGCCCTGGGGCACACTTCGCCTTCTGTACAATGAGTACCCCGTCCGTTCCGCGGATAAAGCGGCTGGGGCGTGGCGTAGCCAACCACGGCTGTTCAGCTCCTCTTCTGTGCCTTCCTGGCAGGTTGTAGGATGTATTGTACCTACTGAAGTTTTGCACCAGTTTCTTGCCGAAATATTCCCCGTCATAACGTAATTTACTTGTTTTTAAATATTACTACATATTCTTTAATATTATTCTAGAAGTCTATAAAAATAACCACGACAACCTGCGTAAAATGCCCATTCTTGTATCAGCGTTTCGCGGAACCCTCGAAATGCACTGTTCTAAATATTCGCGACCATGTTCCTGGCCAGACGGTGTCCCACGCTGCAAGACCGGTGTAATTTGTTATTTTGTAACCGTTTGTCGTTGTTGCTGCTGTTATTGCATTTTGCGTTTTATTTAGCTTTTATACGACTACGCGGAATGTAGTAACCAGGTCTCCAGGCTTATATAATGCAGTTGGGTGAAGCAGATACTTAATGCATATGCAAGGAAAAAATCCTGTTGTACACTTCGACATCGTGTCTTTGACACATTTTGTGCTTTTAAGCTGTTATCTGAAATGAGCGGACTGCAGCTCGAGTGGTCTCTATACTTAAACCGGGGAAGGATGCAGCACTGCCCTCATCCTATCGGCCCATGAGTCTCTTGGACACGATTGGTTAACTATTTGAAAAGAGCCTATTAGCTAGGATCTTACATGAAGTAAGCGAGCGCGGACTGATGCGAGATGAGCAGCTTGGGTTTAGATCCTGGCATAACACGTCCTTGCAGCTGGCCCGCCTCGTTGAAAGAATTACCAGGAACTTCGGCGAAAAGAGGCTAACAGGCGCAGTCTTCCTCGACGTTGCCAAAGCCTTCGATGCCGTCTGGATCGATGGCCTCCACTACAAGCGAACGA
>JGI20166J26741_11648696_pt1 | contig 11259 bp, 7 predicted proteins | sample TergutCu122P5_FD_26741 | JGI IMG/M metagenome (IMG submission 26741) | reverse complement strand
CCCCCCCCTTCCTCAAGCAAAAACGTAAAGAAACCAACTCAGTTCAGCTCGACAGGGAAGTAAGTTATTCTAAATCTCCAGATCCAGAAATTAAGACTAGCCTTACCCATCGGGCCTAAATGAGTAGGTGTTTACATTACTCTTCTGCCTGAGGATTATTTATGATTTTTAACATGGGGCGATCGATAATGCACAAATAGTAATGACTCTAACTCTGTCTTTTGGAGAATGAAGTTTGTCAACAATGAAAACTTAATTTTTATTCGATCTTGTGATTACTGTAATTTCAAAGGCCGAAGGACGTATTAATCTTTTAATACAAACCAGTCGGTATATCTTACATTCGTCTTTCCAAGACAGAAATTAATATTGTAATGAATGACTGATGTAATGGAACTTTTTTGTATTTATTTGGTAAATTTTTGTAAATTATTATACATAGATGTCTCTCCCTTGGCAACGTACAAGAAGTCGCGGATGCGATCAGCAGTTTCAGGTAGCTCGACGAATCATGCGATTACTACGTCACGCCACGCGGTTTTTTTCCCTGGCCTATTGGGAGGATGGTGATAAGGGATTCGATCAGGTCATGGGGACAAAGGTCGAGCGTCGTACGAATTTACATACACCTGCGTTGTAACGCTACGGCGACTTACGATCCCAGCTTTCGGCGTGATAAATTTGTTTTTGGCTGGTCTACGTCTAATTGAACGCGGGTTGAAATTATTTTTAAAGTAATTTTATTTGGTGTAACGATGCTGTTTTTATACATCATACCAGGTAGGTGTTGATGTGAAATGTGGAAATTTATAACTTGCGTATTTACCTTTATTAGTGAAGAAACCTGAGTAAATTCGGACTTGATTAGAGATCACTGTGTAAACGTTGAGTGTATTACAGAAGGGTTTACGACTATTTCAAGTGTCTGTGCGTTGTTGGGGGGAGGGGGGGACGTATATATGTATATTTGGGAAACAACGTTATCGTGTAGCAGTGTTGTTAGTAGAAAGGTATAAACATTTTTACATTTGGGGTGGTTAAGCTGAGCACCAGGAACGTTGGGTGTTAGTAAGCCACACCCATGTTAGTAAAGTGATTATTAGTTTCCGAGCCGGTGTAGTGCTGTACCTAGCAAATTCCAACCCTGTTACTATCCCCGCCCCCTGGTACCTGTATCGTCTTCAGCGGTTGTCCAGCTAGATAACTCAACTGGTGGTAGCAAGACTTAACCGATATCCCAAAATCCGCTCAGGTCAAATAAAGCTACCCCAAATTACAGCGGATAGAATCCACTGGTCACTACAATATCAAAAGGAACAAAGATAGCGTTGCAATTTAAAATACGGTTGTTATGCGTAAAATTCAATGCAAAGCTTTCCCTGTGCTTAACTTATAACTACAATACCATTCCCTTGCAATATTCGTATAAAGGTTTACAAAAAATGCTTGGACTCTGGTGATAAGTGTTAAGTTTAAAATGTATCAGAGTGCGGTACATTACGATAAATATTCATGTTACTCACCTCTATCATTCTCGGTCCCTCAACTGCTCGCTTTCTTCAGTCAAGTAAAACAGCAGGCAATTAATCGGGTCCAACTTAAGATGGACTTTCTCAACGCTCCTTTACGAACTTCGGTGGCTACAGCAGGAAAACAAACCTGATTGTGAATGACAAATTAGACAAAATGTGAACACAAGGGGTTGTGGTCTACTGTGAGGTGCGTTCTATTACTTCGCAAAGGAATACCGAGGAAAATCACGAAAAAACTCAGCCAGTACAGAAAGTAGTCGGCCTGAGATTCGAGGACCGGGCGCTCGTGATACAAAGCGAGAATGAAACCCATTAGTCCGCAACGTCCCGTATATCCTACATAAGCGTCCCTTGGCTAATAAAAATGGGGGGTGCAAAATCGACCATGCGTATCGGAACTTTAATTTACGAAGAAGCCAACTTAAGGAAGGTGGTAAGACTGGTGCGCTTAATTTTTTTCTGCATGACGCGACTCAAATAATCGTTTTCAAAATACGTTTATTTTTTATTTACCGCTCTTCAACTCAGTAGCCAGAAAAAAATATTCTTAGGTAGGAAAAATATTACGGGCATTTGCACCCCCGAATTACGCCTATGCCTGTAAATGTAACTGTATAACTGACTGACTAACGAAATAAAGAACTGCATGAAGCACAGTCATTGTCGCACAGTTCCACTTATTCAAGAAATTTCCATTCTTTTTTATGGAGATGGGAGAATGGACGCTGACAGGAAAAATTGTATGATTTAACAGAACTGCTTTCGAATTCATTCCAAGTCCATTTCGTGCTGCCTGTAAATAGAAGCACGTCGTGTAATTCTGGACGCTTTATCACGGAATTCTACAAGTACTCCACATTTCTAGTCACATAAAGAACCGGCTGATGTAATCAGGGATTGAGGAATAAACGTTGTGGAAGCATTGATACAAACTGTTTCCCTTCTCATCGTGCAGAGACTTTATGTTAACAGACGCGCTCCTGTAAAACAACCCTCAGGGGTAATGCATAATATGCAAATGTCATGTGGCGTTTAATTAGATGATTGTGATAAGGGTGATGGGATAGGGGAGTGGGTGACAGCTACAAGATGGTAAGAGGTATAGTGGGAAAACAGGGGTAGTGCAGGGTAGTGTAGGGTAGTGCTGATGGTGGAACGATTCTCACTGGAAAATGGTAAACCTGGGACATTATTCCACTATCCCAACTTCAAAACCCCAACAATTTACCCTCAAGCTTCGAAAATTTTATAAGGGGTTTGTTCAACATGAAAACAGAGGGAAGAGGGTTTATACTTTATCTTTTTTCCCCAGAAAGCTGTAAAATTAAAATTGCGTTCCATTCTCAGATGAGCAAGGTGTGTTGTTCACACATAGTTTATTGCACGTACATGTGTTAAACCAGTTACAGAAAGCCAAACGGGCAAACGATAAACCCCTAGTCAGCCACGTTCGAAAGTTATCAGTACTAGCATGAAATACGTGGCCCCTGTTGAAATAGTTGTCTTATATTATTACATTACAGTAGAATTACATAGATTTGGGTTTATAGCCCTTACGGTCCCGATGCACCTAGGTTAGAAATACATCACGCGGGATCTTTTCACGAAAAGTAATGGAAGAGTAATAAGGATAACAGCATCAAAAGAAAACCTGTCTGAAACAGACAGTAAGTTCACATGCTCGTGAATGCCTTCCACGCAGATTTTACCGCGTTTCGTTTCATAACACGTATCATATTGCTGAAGAAGACGCGTTGAAGTCACCACTGGAGGAAGAGTTCGGTTACTCTAAATTTCACTGCAAAGGATGCTAACATTCCTACTAGTTGTAAATGATTTAAGATAATTTCCAGATATCTAGCATTGGTGTTACCCTGCACGCTATTCCTCCCTTACCATAACCCGTACCAAAAGTGACTAAATTCTCGTAAACGTCTGTCCTACAAAAAAAATCCACAACACCTACAATGCAACAAAGTCAATGAAAATGGGCCCTTCTTGAAACCCATAGGCGGGCAAGAAGGTTCCAGCCTTCTACGGAAGCAGCATGTGCATTACCGTGTTCACAAAAGCCCCACCGATCATTTCAAATAATATACCGCACAGTACTGTTGTTGGTCATTTCAGCGCAATTTTAATAAAAAAATACATCAACTCGAGGTATTTAGTTACTTTCTCACGTATTATTGAACTACGTTCATCAACTGCGAGAATCTGTAGAGCATACGAAGCAAGAATATGAGGATAAAATGAATATTCACGTGAAGGATATAAGAAAAACCACAATAACATCGTAACAAATTTCGAAAATAATAGTTTTAAAATCCTGAGTTACTTTTTCATACAGACTTTGGCTAAGACACCCTTAGTTTTACTTTTGTTACTAATACTGTACAGGCCTATATGGTTTCCCGTTTAATCCAAAGATTAGAAAATTACCGATGCATAATGTAACGGCGAGGCAAAATGCCACAATATGCCGGTTTTACTGCGCAGCAGTTGGACTGAACACGATTTTAAATCTTGGTACGTACGAGTATTCCAGCTGGTACTTAATTGAAGTCCCCCGGAACAGACGTCAGGCTGTTCTGCCTGAATGCATAAACGATACAGACACATAAAGGTTTGGAACAATTCAACAGCGCCATGAAACAGAAGCTCCATATTAAAGATCTCAGCTTCTTTCAGTTTTCTTGTTAGTTATGTGTCGCCTTTCTGCCCTTTTTAAGGTTCTTTCTTCATAAAAGCTTGCTGCCATTCTCAAGGTGTTCCTCTATTTCTATTTATTTTCGAGTGTCACACTAAACACTCCCTCTTCACAACAGGCTACATATGGGGAAATGTATGAGAGGAGGCGCTGGGATAAACAAAGTTTAAATATACTGTTCACTTCAAAAAAGTTCCGCAGTAGAATCTACAGACACCCTATAATTAAGGAAACAAAACTTTCACGACCAGTATACTCGTTTTCAGTTTGTTATATGTCTATACATCGACGCTGAATACGCTCCGTTAATTATAAGTACCTGCTCATCCATTTCGTTTTCCTTCAAGGTAAGTATTTTTACGCTTGTTTGAAGAGGCAATGAACCCTGCTTACATTCGAAAGCCTTTAAAAAACTCATCAAAGAGATTTTTTGGTGGCAGAAGCCAGACAGCATAGCGACTACTTACGGACCGGTCGGTCCGCGGTTCGAATCCCGGCAGACTAGCTCTTGGGCCCAACCAACCTCCAACTGAATGAGTACGGAGGTTCCTTCCTGGCGGCAGAGCAGCTGTGGAATGTATTTCACCACTCACCTCAATCTAGTGCCGAGATAAAGAATGAGTTGAGCTCTACCTTTAATCCTCTATATGTCTCCAAGGGGCGGAAACGGGCAACCGTGCCTTCTGTTTTACCTTTTATAAGTGTCAGCACTTAAAGAATGTGAGGGTGAGAGGGTTAACATAGCCTAATCCAACAGAAACACCTGAAGTAAAGTCACACAACCCCTCTTAAGTCCATGCCAACTACCACACAATATCGAGTACAATATCACACAGTACAGTGCCCACAAATGATAAAATCGTGCTGAAGCCATGCGCTGTAGGCAAGGAAGAATGTCTTTGCTGATGTAGCTGCTTTGAAATCAACGACAGCTTTGGTACAGCCTTTTCCGTATCGAATCACGAATCTGGATCCATACAAAAACACAAGTAGCAAACGTCGGCATGATCATCGGCGTCGCAAGTGGTTCTACCGATAAACAGGTGGTACTATGCCAGGATAATGACGCTAATACACTGAGGAGCCATGCGTCTACATGAGCAGAGGTAAAGAAAAAGAGTATTAGGTAACACATAAAAGTTCAGTTCCTACCTCACAGTAAACACGTAGTCTCCATTACAAGCACCAATCGGTGAACACCGCTTTGCAAAATTAACGCTCTTTACTGGGAGAAACAAACGAAAAATAGGACTAAACTTTACAAAATGAAGAACTTCTTAATCTCGTAGCAGTTGGAACATACCGTACCTAATGTGCCTTAACGATTAAAGCTCAGTTGTAGCTCTACAATAAATGTAACACCTGCCGTAACATTAAGAAAATCTTCTATTCTCTTTTCTTAACAACACTGATTGTTCATTATAACAGACATGAATTGCGTTTTCTGTGACAAAAGAAATGAATTTTTGTATGTAATTCAGACCAGTGTCAGCCTTCAAAGTATTTAACAGTTGATACGACGAATCAAACTAAACCTAACGTGGCCTAAACATTAGAACGCTCCACTGATTGGGTACGTGCGAAAAACAGAACGAAAAGTCACAACTCACAAACTACAGGATGGATGTGCAAATTAATTCTGGGGCGAATGTCGTAAGTACATATCAATGAAAACAATAGGATAACGACGCTTTTAGTGATGTAGACGCTTCGGAATCCAGGGACTCAATATTGAATGCGTTTGAGATTAAACTGAACGACACGAAATCATATCGAACCAAAATCAGGCGCAGATGCCTGAACGAAGTACAGTATGAATGTTCGCTCGGACGACGAATATAAGATATGTTACAAAGAAAATAAAGACAATATTCTGGCTGGTACAAAGCGCATACCCACATGGAAACTACGTGATTTCAAGATTTATAACTCTCACTTCAACATTATAAATATTCACAGATATCCGCTGTAATAAACACTGGACAGAACGCCTCTATCACCAGATTTTTGGATAAATTTTATGTAATATTAATAATTCCCTTGTGTTATAGTTTTATTACGACTTTAATAATAATGTATATTCACAGACTGATACTAATATATACAAATATAGCACATTTATATTTGAAACTTATACAGCACGCTGCACATGGCTTCAATTGTAGCTTCCTGAAGAAGGCTGCGGTTGGCAACCGAAACATGTAGGAGCATTAAAACCATTTATTGCGCAATTAGTTGAAACAAACTTGTGTGTATAAGAAAACTGTGCGGGAAGTGTACAACATTAAATTTATCTTCGCAAGCTCAGTCACTCACTTTCTCCTTGGAGGTACCACTACTTACTACCACCACCTACCACCTGCCACCCACCCACCACCACCAACACCACCACCACTACCACCACCACTATAATACTACCGTTACCACCACTACTACTACTCCAGCACTATTACTACTGCTGCAGGTAACACCCTCCTCCTCCTCCGTCTTCTTCTTCTTCTTCTTCTTCTTCTTTCTCTTCTTCTTCTTCTTCTTCTTCTGCTTCCTCTTCTTCTTCTTATTCTTCTTCTTTCCTTGAGAGAGAGAGAGAGAGAGAGATTGGGAAAAGGGAGTCCCCCGTCTCTGTCGCTTCTTCTTTCCCTTCCTCCTCATCCTCTCCGACGCATTTAGGAGCATTAAAACCAATTATCGCGCAATTAGGTTGAAACAAACGTGTGTATAAGAAAACTACGCGGAAAATATAAAATATTAAATTTATCTTCGCAAGCTCAGTCACTCGCTTTCTCATTAAGACACTTCTCCTTGGAGGTACTACTAATTACTACCACCACCCACCACCCACCCACCACCACCACCACTATAATACTACCGTTACCACCACTACTACTACCGACACTGCTACTAGTAACACCTGGAATCCTTCACACTTTCACAATTATAAACATATATGAACAGTGTTCCTAAATTATAGCTACCATCTTCAATGTCAAGAACAGCTTCAAGAGAGACTATACAAAATTCGCAGTTTCTTTACAAGGCATTAAAGTTAGAATGACTGTATTAACTGGCACAATACCATACGTATTCGTTAGAAAAATTAAAGAGAAAGACTTGTTACTACGAACGTGATCAGATCCTTGTTGCAAGGCCGATGAAATTTTTTCACACATTTGCTTCAAGAATACAAAGCCTGTTCCAACCCGTGAATCTTGTAGGCGTTACATCCACATTCATATTGGTATACTTCTATGAAATCCAAAATTTGAAAATCCCTTTCTTTCTGCTTTGATTCAGCCAATGTTGCTTCTAGATACGGGATACAAGACTCTACAAATATAAAAACGTAATTTTATGTGTATATCCCTGGTTCAAGCTGCCATCACAACTGCACGCAGAGGAGACTGAACACTGGGTATTACAGCACGACACTTTCATTCCCGTACGGAAGTATGAGTAAAGTTGCTGGAGTGCGAAAACGATATTACATGAACGCAAAGAGTGGAAAAAAGCGCTATACTTTCTTAAAATCGACTCCAGATGTAGCAGCTTTATCGATCTGGAGAAAAACATTGGCACAAGTCGGTTAGGAAATTATTAACATGAAAGAACGGCAAAGAGAAAAATTCGTACCAGCAACATCGAAAAGCACAGTTGTACTGAGTTGTACTATCCGTAACTAGCTACTTGCTGCATTGTTCATCCAATTAGACATTCATTTCTGAACATAACTATATACCGTACTTCTTGGCGGGTAGTCCGTTAAACGGACTGAAAGGAAGGACAGATTTAGGGGAGTCCTACGGGGTACGGCGCAATGAGAACGAAGTCGTCTTAACCTATTTTCTTTCTTTATTTTGTAGTATTTATTTTAATATTCTACAGTCGTTAATTTTTGTTACTCGCTTTCTTTCATTCGAACCGGCACAACAACAAAAGCCTTCCAAATATGTGTACATGTTCAGACATATTCTCGATATACAGACCTTAACCACTGAAATATAGAAATTGGTCTGAATTACACGTAACGTAAAGTTCACCCTATAACCTGCTATGCAGGCACAGAGGGAGAGTAGAAGTACAGCTGTACTCTTTCCTTAACCTCGACGCTAGATTAGGGTGGGTGGTTAAGGCCACGTTCCGGCCGCTTTACCCCCGGGTATGACGCAGTACCCATTGTACAGGACGCTGAGTGGGCTCCAGCGCCGATCTGGACGGGTGCGGAATATTTCACCCCATCGGGATTCGATCCCCAGACCGTCCAGCTCGTGGTGAGTTGCTATACCGATTGAGCCACCCCGGTCTGCGAATTATACACAAGCGTTTTTCCTACATTCCATAAAATACACATTCTTTTCGTATTTATGCTAATGAGGACCAGAGAAATTAACGCTCTTGACTGTGAGAACCAAAAGAATTAACACAACCTCTCTGTACGAAATGTCGCGTTCATTAAAGTTAAACAAAGCGACACTGTGCATTAAAGGAAGTCAGACTTGTGGAACGCCGTGTTGTATAGGCAGCTTATGAAGCATCATATATATCCCTTCATTCGAGTGCCCTATTGCAGGTATTGGAGCGAGACGTGCAGCTCAGACACAAAATGCGGCAGCAACATCTGGGCGCGACAGCCAGAAATATGAGACTTTCTGCCCAACGCAATAAACGTAATATATAAACTGTCAAATTTACTTTTAAGCGCGACGCTATATTATCCATCCTTTCTTTAGCCTCTTTCAACTTGATATCTTAACCGGCGTACACCTTGCTTTCGCCGACATGTATCCGTCAGCGCTGTGACTAGCCTATTGACTTTGTAACCATCGATTAGCAGCAGTCATAGAGTTCTCGTTTATCCACACAATGCAGCCTCCCATCACACGGGTACAGTGAGTGCTTCCTCGGCATTAAAAATGGCTGGGGCGTGAAGTTGAGCAATTCATACACGCACGCACGCACACACATGGCGCATGTTAGAGTAGGTGTTGGAAATGACCTCCTTGAACTCTAAGACGTAATTGATTTCGAAGGTAATGAAACACCGATAAATCGTCCTTTAAATTTCTTACAATACTTTTCGCAAGATTTCCTGCTGTGTTGGCTTAACGAAGAAAACCCGCCGTATTAGACTACACTGCATACTCACGAACAAAAGTAACGTCCATTACATTGTGTTTTGCACATTTTTTTACAGATAGAAAATTACACTGGAATGTGTGACTAAGGTGATGTAATGTACCGTACACATGCCGACATGACAGGTGGTGTGTGAGTCATGCAGACGCCATTCAACTTGCCGCGTAGTATCGGCAGTTTCTATAGAAGAACTTCAAAGAGTATGTAATAATCCGTACCAACTGTTAAACATGTCTGGGGACTGAAGGTGGTCGCTTCAAACACCTACTCTAAAGTACGTAAAGTTACATATATACTCGTACTGCATACGTTACATGATGGAATATAGGGGCGCTAAGCTTGCTGTGATTTTGGGTTCGGTTTCCAAGTACTCTTCCTGTAACTTCACGTCTCCATTATGACGTCATAACGTGATGTTTAATAGAACATACGGACAATTTCAACTTTACTTTACCTTGTTGTCTGCTTCCTGTGTTACTGATTATCTCATATTAATGTCTCTCTGATATCAGGCTATCTCTATCCCTTCTAGGCTTCCGATTTTACAACTGTCCGCCAACCATTTATTTATTCCTTTATTTAAGATATTTTCTTATTTCCAGTCAAGGACAGCCAGATTAGCTATATGAACACATTAATTAATCACTAAACATTCCTTCCTTTGAAGCACAGATAACCTGTCTCAGTCGGGTACAGTAAAACACAGACGTGTACAAACGCACTTTACTCAGTCTGTGTCCATTCAAAATTAATAACATTATGTTAAAGTTACATTACGATGCTAGTTATGTTTCCAGAACGCACTGAAATATGCACGCAAAAGCACGGTATAGAGATCACTACAACTCTAAATTAAACATCTCACACAAGGAGAGAAAATTACTGTTACCATGGTTACTAAAATGTTGAAGTGGCTTACTGAAGCAGATATATACGCAGACAGTAATCTCCTGTGTATGAAAGTTGCTTGAAATTTAACCAATTATCCGTATGTATGGCATCAACCAAATTTAATTAAGATTTTCTGGTTAAAAAACAAGTGACTGTGACAGAAAGTTCAAATATCTAGGAAAATACTCCATAATGTTGGTTAGTACCCTCCAGACCACGTTTTAAATTTATTAACTTATAACAAAATTTCTCCCCTTGTACAAACCAGCACTTCCCGTACATGTAAACTAATGATTTCGGAAGTCTTTGTTTTGCAATTGGTCAGTTAATCCCTTCAAATTATTAACCCTCCCGCACCCTTCAACACTGTAACAGAAGGGGGATGAAACTACTCGCCTGCCTCACAAATTTTCTCTCATATCAGTCAGTGCGGATGTTAGCATGATTTATTAGAAGCTAAACTGAACCCTCACACTCACCTACCACATAACAGGGGAGGAGAATCATCCCCTAAATAACGAGGTTCAGAAAAGGGAGTTTCTAACTACTGGAATGTTTGGGATACTACCACGCCCTGCAATTGCCCTTGCAAACACGCCCATCAGTTTCAGCCCTCGTCACAGACATGAGGATGAGTTTGTATTGTTCAATATAGAAAGTGTTACTTCAACATTATTTAAGTGGAGTGTCATCTCACGACCCTGAGGATGGAGACACTATATTGCTGGAAACATCTTAAATATTTACCAAACTGCAGGACGTTAAAACCTACGAAAAGACAAACTTAAACACCATAGCTATGACACCCTTAAATCTAGCAAATTCCTAATGATTCAAAAGTTGCTGACAGAATGAAATTTAGTTACTTTGAAAAAGCACAAGTAATTTCAGAGATCAAAAATACTTAACAGTAAATTATGACTTAAGTAATGATGTAATGATAGAAATTCATAAGATTAATAACTCAGTTTTGTTCTTGTATGCCACATCCATTTA
>JGI20166J26741_11648585_pt1 | contig 11260 bp, 5 predicted proteins | sample TergutCu122P5_FD_26741 | JGI IMG/M metagenome (IMG submission 26741) | reverse complement strand
GCGAGAGGTGTACGTGACGGATGATGGGATATCAAACGATATTGATGTGATTTTTCGCTCAAAAGGAGCCAGTGAGTGATCGCTTACCTGACCTGGAGGAATAAAACGAATCGCAGGTAGGAGTGTTCCTTGTAGGAGAGGAAGTAATGGGTTTTGAAAATTTGATAAGGTTCATAGTCTCCTGCGGAAGGAGTAAAGCTGGTACAGAAAGGACAGATAAGCCCCATTTGTCATTATTGCAGATACTATATCCAAAAACTTGGCTATTGGCACAGTCACAAGAAGAAGGACTTAACAGGAGAAGTTCAAAAATAGCCTGGCTCAGTGGCTGGATGATTTTTGAGATTTACTTGTATAAACCTGTGTGTTTACAGCGGTGACGTACTAAAGTGAAAGGAAAAGAGAGAGTAGGCAAGAACTGTACGGAGACAAGGTTTGTTATGCTCCGTTTTTTTTGATATGGTGCGTGAATGAAAGGAGCCCAAGCATTAGTTAGAATTATATACACAACTGCGTTCTGTCCTTGTCACTGCTGTGAAGATAAACCAGGGATTTACATTAGACAGACGGGTTGTAAAAGAGCTGGAATACCATAAACTAGTAGAATTTTATTCGGAAATCCCAAAAACCACGTGGGAGACTGAGTCATAGATTGCTGATTGTGTTATAAAGGACTATTAAAGTAAACAGCTCTTATTCATAAAAAAGCTGTGCAAAGACGAGGTACACTGAAGTCGGTGGTTTGAGTCAGAAGGCTGTTAGAATGCACAGCGAAAGCAGAAACCAACCCCGCTCTATCCGCATTCCTTAAATTCCTTCCAAGTTTCGAGTTGTCAGTCGTGGACTCCTAGATTGCATATTTCCCGATAGTGGCTTGTGTCACGCTGATTGGCGTCTGGCGTGATTGAAAACCAAACTTTCTTGTTTTGGCGTATATGTGGTCGGTCGCGTGACACGACCTGACCTTGCATTGCAAGAGTTCATGGATAAGATTTCCAGGAATTTTTCGTGTAAGCAGCTGGTACACAGATAGCGTTTTAAAGCTTCCGGTCCCAGAAACGTGTTCGTAGTTGTGTAAAATTCGTTACCCTCTCCGTGCTCCGGGAATTATCAGCCATGTTCACCTTCCTGAATCCTATGTAGTGTTGCGAAGGATTGATTGGATGCTGAAAATGAGCTCTCTCAGGTTGGCCAACAGTTTAGGCCTATAGATGTCAGAACATTAATTAACAAATCAAAAGGCGTTGTTTAACAAGTTGATGTTGAATTTTACATATGCTTATAAGAGGCTCTATCGTTATCGGTCTGCGCAAGCTGTACATTCGAAGTGACGTCGTTGCTGTGGAGTTGAGTGCTCTCGTCAGCAAATAGCTGTCCATATGGATCACTATCTAATCGACTATAGCGGTCATTCACTTCATAGAACTCAGTTGTTTATGGGAAGATGTTCAATCAACTGGTCAGTATATTCACCGCCTTTGATGGGACCCACTAACGATGCTTAACAAAAGCCACCATGAAACACTACTGTATTTATAGTGTAACAATGTGCTGTTATCAAAGCGCTACATATTTCGGCCCGTAAGGGTCATCATTCGCTTTGTATAAAAACATGAAATGAATGTAAACATTTAAACGTTAGATGTAAATTTTTGCTGTGAGATCGCACGTACCAAGTCTACAATTGTTAATAGCATTTAAAACTCCCCTTAGCTGTAGCTTAAAGTCTGTTAGATGTGTTTTTTTTTGGATAGTAATGCATTTCCTTCCAAGAATATTTAGGATTTTATGCGGTTTTCTTTGAAGTCCGACTAAAGATTTGAAATGTTAAGGTTAAAATAGCGAAAATGTTCGATGTTTCTATTTTCAAGATTCTTTTAAGATGCATGTGGAATATTAATATTTTTATTTCACTCACTGTCCATTCTTCTTGTGAAACTGGGGCGCTTTTCTTTCTTTAATGATGCAAAATAGCTGTGTTTTTTTATTTTGACTAAACTCTCGAACCTCATTATATTTTGTCTCTTTTTGGGTAAGTAGAATTTTCTGTAAGAGATATTCTTGATAACAGGAACTTTTCCCGAGCCAGATGATTCCAGTCCATATATTATCATACTATTCGACCACAATTAATTTAATAATATCCTCTCACTTGTTTCTAGATATCCCGCATGATTTTCCGACAAACTTTTTCCGCCTCCGCCTTGCGTGCTACATCTCGTGGGAGAGATGAGAAAGTCATAGAAACTTTTAACCCGAATACCTGAAGGGGAGAAGCTTGGGAAACACAGGAGTACTTTGGAGGATATTAGTAAAATGGCTTATAGAAGAACTCTGAGATGGACTTGATTCGTCTGACTTAGTAGTCCCATGGCATTGTGGTGCGTAAAATGTTATACCATCGGAAGCTTCGAAGAATTTCGATTAGATGAGACAATAATATTAAAAAGGACCTTAAAGGTATAGGGTGGGAGTGTGTGGGCTGGCTTTATCTGGCTCAGTGTGGGGATCAGTGAACACAGTAATGAAATTATCAAGTTTTTATTTTTATCCAACGGATACACAATTAAATATTCCAAGAAAAATGTTAAAATTTACATTAAAATTAACATTAAAAGTGCTCCTACATGTTTCGGTTTCAGCAACCATCATCAGGGAGCGTGGCATTTGTGCACAAATGCCACGCTCCCTGATGATGGTTATTTAAAACGAAACATGTAGGAGCACTTTTAATGTTAATTTTAATGTAAATTTTAACATTTTTCTTGGAATATTTAATTGTGTATCCGTTGGATAAAATAAAAACTTGATAGTATCAAGATGCACGGTGCAACTGTGAAAATTAACGTTAGTGAAGTGAGCAGCTCAGAAACTACTGTCTTATCAAGAAGGACTGTGTTCCATTGAGTTAGCTCAGTGTTCACTGCATGGAGCAGACTCCTTCTCTAGAAAACAGTAGTTCTTCATTTGTTAAAAAAATATATTGCCTTTGATGGAAACCGACGGTACGTTATCGTGTATCTAAATTGTGTTGTCCTAATAATAAAAGTTTAGACACTTTCCTAATAAGGTGGTAAAATTGGCATTAAATGTAGGGTTTAGTGGGCATGAACAACTCAAAATTAGAGTGACTGGTTCTGGGTGAACACCGAGCAGCGAACCCACCTTGGTTTTAACTCATGTCTGTTAAATAGATAGGAGAAGGCGAAGTGTACACGTGTGACTTTAAACTCTGAGTTACGTAAGGATCTCCCCAGACAATTTATTTTGATTCAAGTCACGTAGTTTCTAGATTGATTGCATGCTTTAATTAAGTATAAAACTAAAGTTTTCTACATGACGCCATGTATATATATTCAGTGTGTTAGTGGACGAGTGGAATTACATCTGTAGTGACCACCCTTGGATGCACAGCTGCATGCGGTGCAGCAAATTGTGTCAACAGTTCTAGTTTTGTTTGTGAGTACGAGTAACTTTATTTTAATTTGATTTCAAAGCGAAGGCCTTGGAATGAAGGATTTCAGCGACATGGAGCTCAGCGAGGAATAGGTATCTCGTAAATGAATCATGTTTATGGAACTTGTTCGCGCGTGGCAAGTAGCCGACATCCGCTATACCGTCCGTGGAAGCATTCAATTGGTCGAGAGACTGAAATGTTGGTACAAGATTTTGTGACATTTCTGGGACTATAAACTTTAGAAGCGTATGTGCCATTCATTGTAGGTTTGTGAGAAACCTTAATTTCTTCCAGCTACGTAAAATAACTGATAGCGGGCTTCATGTATTCAAGTTGACTAACAGATTTGTAGAACACAAGGTTTTCACAGTTAACGAGCACGAACGGAAAGATGTTAATATGAATAACCACAGAAGGAACTAGGTTTTACATTCGTGATCTGGAATGTATGTGTGCCTAGCCGCAGATGAGTTGGTCGCGCTTTGAAGTATCGGAAGTCATTTCGCGAAAATTCCAAATATTTACATATGATTTCGGATTATCGCCACTTATTACGTATTAAAGTAATTTATCGTGACTTGATATTTATTGAATCATTAAGACTTCGAATCTTTAATTTAAGTAATCTAATGTTTAATTAGGCCAACAAATTTTATGCCTGTTTCGTTGATCTGTACTTTGTCTCAGAAATTTTGGAAGTTTTTTCGAATTTTTATTGTGTCTTCTCTTAAATACGTCTTTCATATTTTTATGTTTTAACGAATTTAGTGTTCCAGTTTTATATCTGAACATCTTGCAATTCATTCACACACAGTTCGTATTTCTGTCTGGTGTATGCAGTGTGTTCATCCCGTAAGTGTCACTAAGACAAGTCCACATCCCGAATTCCAAGGCAAACAAACGAGGTAGCCGAACTACTTAAACTTTAAAAGCCCAGTGTGCCGTATGTGGGAAGCGCGTACCGCATCACACCAAAACACGTATTTTGTATATTTAAGCAACAGGGATACCAACTGCATTTTTAAAATATGGTGTTAAATCTGTGTTTCTTCCCACAAAATGCCGTGTATCTCATAATTTTATATATATTTTTTTGGTTCGTACAATATTCGTGTTTCACACATAGGGTACTCTAATATTTAACAGCCCATTAAAGCGCGGAGGGGGAGTGGAGGTGTAGCTCTACCTTTTCTTTGACCTCGGCGCTAGATTGGGGTGGGTGGTCAACGCCACGCTCCAGCCGCTTTACCTGCGGAAGAGAGACTAGGTACCCAACCTACAGGAGGCTGGGTGGGGCCAAGGACCGGTCTGGAAGGGTGCGTAAAATCTCGCTGCCACCGGGATTCGATCCCGGAACCGGCCAGCTCGTAGCAAGTCGCTATGCCAACTGAACTACTAATTACAAGCTGTACTTAATAAACAGTAAAGAGAAAGTGATGTATCCTGTTTCGTTACGAAGAACTTTTCGGCGAGCAAACTGTAGCCGGTAGCTATTGGATTCTAGGCAGGGAGGACTGCAGTGTCCGTCTGGAAGCGGTGGAGAAGAGGCTCGGCTGTTGCCAGGAGCCGAACCTCGGTCGTTCAATTCATGTTCTAGTCAGTCTACTCATTCCAGTGGCTTCATTAGTGCTTGTAAATGCAAACTTCTGAAAGGTGATTTTTCACGGAGACAACTGGATTATGTCAAGGGCATACTCGATATGACGCAAAAATGTTCATATTTGTATTCTGTGTAGTATATCGAAATACAAATTTGGTCTGTTCGCGTGGTATACTGTACTGACTAAGTCAAGCCTATTGCCATTAAAACCAACTAAATACAATCCTGTTATAATTTAATTTTAATTTTAGAAAAGTTCTTCTACATGTTTCGGGCCATGAAGGTCCATCATCAGAAGGTCAGTTGTAGAATGCAAGCATTATGTTATAACGTTTTGTCCAAGTAGATATTGTATTACGGTTAATCATCAATTTGTATTTGGGTACATAGCATGGAATATATACGCATTGATGATTCACCATAATACCATTTATACTTGAACAAAAAATTATACCATAACGCTTGAATTCTACAACTAACTTCCTGATGCAGGAATTTTATGGCCCGAAACGCGTAGAAGAGATTTTGTAAAACTAAAATTAAATTATAACAGGATTGCATTCATTTAGTTTTAATTGCAATAAATGTTTCACATTGTACGGTATAAACAGCGTCAGTCAATCCCCTCGGTTCCTAAGGAACAAGGAACAAAATGGTTTCTTGGAAGGATTCGGATTATGAGCGAGTTATGGTAAGGAAAACAGACTGGTAGTCAACCGAGCTGGACCTTAGGAAAACGACGGCTTGAGAGAACTGATTCCGAGCTGCTGCATAAACGTATGCCCCTTGGGCTTTCTGCATAAGTCACGATCCAATGAAACGTTTATGTAACTATGTGCGAGGCATTACTGTGTCAACCAATAACTTGTTGCTCATGAAATAACATTGCGGTTAACAGCCGACGGCTGCGGCCTTTGTTCAATTCGAACTGAACAAGTAAAACTTTCTTAACCTCTGAATCATCGGGGATTTGGACTTAACGGATCCTTAGGCAGTTTACAGTATGTGTAAATTTCGTCCCCTGAAACTTTTATTATTAAACCCCAAGATTATATTTTCGGGTTAGTGCGCGTTTTTAGCATTGTTTTATTTTCTTCCTCTTATTTTTGTTTTACCCTCTCTGCTTTATTGTTTTCAGTAGTTCGAAAAATTATTTTGCACTTATCTTTCGACGCTAGAGCTGGATGTTCCTCCAAAAATACCTAAAATTTTTAACGTAGGAAACAGATACTCAGAAAGATTGTTCCCGTTAGATATTTGCGTCTAGGTTCTTCATGTTCGGTTGAAAAACTTTACACTCATTAGAAATATTTGTACAATGGTAGCGAGACTGGTTGCTTTTCCTGATAAAAACTTAGGTATTGTTTAATTTAGGTTTCACCGCAGACAAATTAATGAATAAACAACAGAAATATGAAAATTGTGCTGAAGTGGAGCGCGATATTTTTCCAGAAATTCTGCAACTGCAAACTTGTCAGACTGGGTTATTTGTGAATGGAAGATTGTAGTTTCAAATTTACGATCCCAAGCACACTCTACTCTTTCTTTCCACAAATGTTCATTAATATGAAAGTGTCAGATTTGTTTATATACACAGAAACCGAGCTGAATAAAATATTTTGCCTGCTCTCCCTCTTTTATTCGCAAGCTTGTCAAATCGCCGTGCTTCCTATATGTGTATCAATGTAAGTTCTTATAAATTTTGAACCATTTGACGGTGGCCGCGCCGTCTAAGGCGTGGGTCTGCGGCCGCTCGCTTGCTGGGATTGCGGCTTCAATTCCCTTCTGGGACAGAATGTCTGTCTCGTTGAGTGTTGTGTGTTGTCAGGTAGGGGGTCTGCGTCGAGCCGATCCCTCGTCCAGAGGAGTCCTGTCGAGTATGTTTATGTGTAATCAAGTGCAACAATAACCCTCTACACCTACAGTGAGTAGGTATCAAGAGGTCAGGCTAAGAAAGAAAGGATACAAGTCTCCCAAATATCGTAATGTTAATGTCCTACTGTACGTAAAAAGGATAATATGGATGTGTGCGAACGCGTGAGTTGGAATGACATAAAGTAGTACTTATTTAATATAACAACATGGCTGCCATGCGAATTTCTTCTTAGCTTTCGGCTTTCATGCAAATAGCTAATTAACAGCTGACCTCAGGTATGTGAAATTTAATATTATTATATATTATAAATAAATAAATAAATAAATACGTATATATATATACACACACACCAATTTTATTGAGAAATTTCGTTTGCAAGCCAAAAATTACAAACGTCACTTTGATGCGAAATTGTGAGTCCCTGTCAGACAGATTTAACGTAGGAGTAATCAATAACCTATTTAAACAATAAATTCTCCATAACATGAAAATAAAGTGTCGATAGTAGTAATAACAATAATGTAATATGTATGTGCGGCGAGAAGTTCATGAAGTAAGAAAGGAGGCGTTATGATTTATGCTTGGAACTGCACGTTTCTTCAGTAGGAGCGTAGGCTGTGCTTGACACCTGTGAGGAATGCTGCAGCTGTGTTCATTGTTCGAAGGAAGGGCCACCCACATTTGCATAACGTATGCAGTCGATCAGCCTTGGGCAAGAACTCCACACTGCAGAACCAACTGAAGGATAAGTAGGGGTAAATAGCCAGCCACTGAAGGAAAAAGACATGAAAGATAGAACGAAAATAAATAAGAAGAAAAATAAGAAGAAAAGGAAAGTATGAGAAAGATTTGAAAGAAGCGTAGGAGGAGGAAGAGAAGGGTAGATTGTTAGAGGCCAGTGTTGGGCGTCACGCTTCCTTTGTCTTACTACGGGGAAAATATTTCTGCGGTATCCATTGGATGGGAGACAGCGGGACCACGGATCTCTTTCGGATGGACGTGTTTGCAGAAGCCACGAGATATACTGTGATTTAATGGCACGTTCGCAAAATGGAGAAAAGCGACTATTAGCTTCGCTATCTCTGTCAGTCCGTAGGTTTGTCTGTCTATCCGCATGGAAAAATTTAGCTCCCACTGGACGGATTTTCATGAAATTTGATATTTGATTATTTTTCGAACATCTGTCGAGAAAATTGCAGTCTCATTAATATCTGACAGGAATAACGGGTACTTTACGTGAAAACCAATATGCATTTTTGATCATATCTTGTTCAGTTCTACTTCGAATGAGAAATGTTGGAGAAAAACTTTGTAAAGAAAATAAAACTAATTTTTTTTCGAAAATAATTCTGTTTATGAGATAATTTGGAAAAATACGGTACAGCCGGTCAGGTCACAGATGACAATATGGCTCATGCGCATTGCATGCCGGATACTTAAGGCTACAAATACACACCCAGAATATCTAATGCTTCTTTATTTTCGACTGTAACAATCGTTGCACGCAAGCGCCTTAATGCTACGTTATACATATATTGACTGTATTTTTTATTTCAAACTTTCGCCGTGTTCTGAATGTTGTACGCTTTCTTCCGGGTAATTCCCCGGCGTCTGAATTTTATATGCCGACGTTTCGGAAACTTTTCCCGTATAAATACTCCAACATTCTCAAACCTAGTCATCTTCATACCTCTCTGCCTATGAAGATGGAACAGAGTGTTCCGAATCGTCGGCATATAAAATTCAGACGCAGGGGAATTACCCGGAAGAAAGCATACAACATATATTGACTGTATTGTTTTACTTCTATCTTATCTGCGGATTATGTTCACTAAAATAAGTGTTATTTGTTAACACAGGCAAAGAAATAAACCAGTGCTGCTTGTACAGTTATTACTAAGTTACGAGTTATTAAGTTACACGCAAAATTTTATATGAGATTTTAACTTTACGACAAAGAGAGGGCCTGAAATCTGCTCGAGTCAATCTCTGCTGTGATTGAGACGCAGTATGCTTCCGAAACTTTGGTCTTTAATTCACCGTTTATTAGTTCTATGAATGAGACGGTTTCAATGCTTGTACTTTTCTGTCTTCAAGTCTCATTTGGGTTTGTGTCATGTCAGACTTTAGGCATCTGTTACTGTCCGTCGTGAGTTTCTTAAGTTATTCATGTTGCCTGTAGTTTGTAGTGAATTATCGGCATCACTTCCTGTTCCAACACCCACAACCTAACAGTCTATTTAACATTCATTTAAGAATGTCTTTTCATCTACTTCCAGGTCTCCGTAGTCTGCGCTTCCCTTCAGGTTTTCCAACTAAGATTTTGTGTCTTATGGTAGCTTGTTTTGAAACCTGTCCTTGCTGTACCGAGAGACGCACACATCACCGGCAATCTTTCGAATTTTTACGATAATATGAATAAATAGATACATACTAGGTAAAATTACAAATTGAGAATTTATATCTAAAAAGAGTCTAACCGTCAGGAGAAAATAAGTATTGTGGACTCTAACGACAGTTGTGTTTAAAGTTAAAGTTAAAGTTGGCATATTGAATTAAGCAGTGAAGCGATGTACCATCTGATTTGTATTCGGAACGTACAGGGTCACTTCTTGTTACTGACATCTGAGCTGTCATACAATTGTCCTCATTTTATGGAAGGAAACGCAGCTAGTCAACTTCCATGCAGGACTGGATTGCTTCTTTCCGGTCCTTGCCAATTATAAAATTTATGTAACCTTTGAATCTAGAACGCTCTCCTTACGTAACGTAATGATAAATTCCAAAGTTTCGTGCAGGTACTTTACAAGACACGAATAAAAACTTCCTTCAATCTTGTAAAGCAATATAATGCACTAGTGTACCGTGCTGCCGATCCCAGTGGCCGTGCGGTCTTAGGCGTGGGTCTGCAGCCGCTCGCTTGCTGGGATTGCGGGTTCGAATCCCGCCGGGGCATGGATGTGTGTCTGTTGTGAGTGTTGTGTGTTGTGTGGTAGAGGTCTCTGCGAAGGGCTGATCACCTGCCCAGAGGAGTCTTACCAGGCGTGGTAGGTCTGAGTATGATTGTGAAGTCTCGAAAATGAGGATACCCTGGCCCACTGGGGGCTGTTGCGCCATGGGGGGGGATGTCCCGTGCTGTGTTTATCAACCTATGATCACAAAACATTAGTCCATTTGTCTATGACTGTAATTCGCTTTGCACTTGGCTTTTTTCTGCATATCTTGAAGATTGACTGTTTTACGCAATTAATTCGATATTTCAAGAGACGTACAGTTTTGGTAGCTGAAGTACACGATTAACATTAACACCTCAAACCAGCAATCCAGGAAAAAAAACACACACACATTGCAATGCATCAGAGGTGGTAAATGTTGGCCCCTTTTTAAGTGCGTTATTTGATGACGTAAATTGCTGAAATTATATAACATCGGTGATAGATGATTGAATGAGTAAGGAACACTGGTGGAATGATAATGTGCAAAACTGAAGTACCAGGAGAAAATCTTGTCCGAGGGCCACTGTGTCCACTAAAACTCCCACACGGACTTGCCTGAATATAGTTGTGTTGTGTCGTAAATTGTTCTTTGGTTTATCTTATAAGTGGTGCAAATAACACTGGAATATTAATTTTCTCGCCATAAGTTCGTGATTTGCGAGCATCAGTTTGTTGAAATATGATAAAATAGATTAATAAAGCTCTTCTCCTGTTGAAATATGATAAAATAGATTAATAAAGATCTTCTCCTCTTAAGACTACATAAGTGAGGATTAAGGCATCATAATAATGTTTGATCTCCCAATCTAGAATCAAGTGTGACTGGATTGGCATAAGCGTTTTTTTTCGCAAAATGTCATAACATTTCAATTAACCAACAGATTTTCACGGCATATTTATTCTAATATTTTATCTTCTGATACCATCAAAGTGGTAGATGAATGACTAAGACTGTAGGCACGCTTTCAAGAATTACATTCGTTCTTAGATTTCGATGACGCTGTTTCATATTTAAGAAATTTCATAACGTCTAATGGAACGAAACAATAGTAAGAATTGTGAATGAGTAGGGTTTTGGGAACAGGTGATCCTGGCCAGCATGAATATTATCCTGGCATTTATTTGGAAAGAAGGAAGAAAACTGCGAAAATCTCATTAAGATTACAGCCATCAATCCGGCCGACATTCGGATTCTGTACGTCGCGAATAGTTGTCTAGAAAGTCACCGCTACTGTTGTATCCCAAAGGCGATGGTGGGTTGGGAACGTAGAAAGCGGCAATGTAGGCTGAGAGGGAAGCCTTGAGTGCGTTGGAACACTTAAGAATTAGAA
>JGI20166J26741_11648474_pt1 | contig 11260 bp, 8 predicted proteins | sample TergutCu122P5_FD_26741 | JGI IMG/M metagenome (IMG submission 26741) | reverse complement strand
GGGGGGGGGGGGGGGAGTAATTCACCCAACAATCAAAAGATATTTACTTTACAAAAGAAAATTGTTAGAATTATGGTTGGTTCAGAACCTAGAACTTCATGTAAAGTCTGTGCAAGAAATTTGTTATTTTGACTCTTCCATGCCAATATACTCGTATTTTCATTAACAAATTTCATTGTAAACAACCAGAAAAAGTTTCAAACAAAATCATCTGTACACAGAATGAATATAAGAAATATGCACCATATTCACAAATCAAAAGCCAATCTTTCAATGTTTTCAGAAAAGTGTATTCTATGCTGACAACAAAATTTTCAACAGTTTGCCACTTAGTTTACGTGCCTTATAAATTAAAAGGCACAATTTAAAGTAGCACTAAGAAGGTAATTTAATACACACTCCTCTTGGTCTGCTGACAACTCATAATACTGTATATGAAATATTCATAGTGTTTGTATTTTAATAATTCAGTATATTTTGCATATACTGTTTGCTTATGAATTATTCCACATCCTACTGTCATTTTGCAAATTTGGGATCCATGGAATATGAGTATATGTACATTCAAATACAAAGGTGTTTTCTTGATACAGTATCAGCCTCAACTGCACATTCTATTAATGAGGAGAATGAAAACATCATCAACTGGTCAACCAAAAACTGCTATGATGCCTGAACATAAAAATGTAGCTAAAACTGAGCTACAGATTAAAAAAATGAGGAGAAATTTTGTCAAGAGCCCACCCAGAAGTAGTATTTGACAAAGCTCTGTCCATGTGTATGAGCAATACGGCTTTCCTTCATTTACTTGTGTAATCTGAATGCTTCAACTCAAAGATGATTTTACCCATCAACCCTCAATCCTGAACCCATTTCAGCATAAAGTCCACAATGGCTGTTTAATATCCTCTTCCTCACATCCACTTTCCATCTACTGTAGGATGAACTACCGGCTTTAAAAAACAACTCTCTTTTTCTCAGACACAACCTTTAAACATATTTCATTGGTTACAAATTCTTGCCTGTTATGAAAAATATTACCGGTCAATGCGGCTAGAAAATGCCTGGATATCAGTTTGACGAACAAGTGTGTCTGTACCAACTGCACAGCCAGCTGATTTAAAGAATCACTAAAATGTCATTACCAGACAGTGAATGAAAGGACAGGTGAAACTGGGATAGGAAGTTTGTCATCATCTGTTGGCAAAACTGCATTACATACTAAACATACCACATGTCTTTTGTTTTATTTTTATCACAGTAAAATCCATGAAACAGGTATGAATGTAAAAGAATATATAATTACAAATCTTCAAGAGAATTGACACAAAGTACACCTGCACTGACATATGTGTTTGTCAGCGTATCAAAAATGGTTTGTAACACAGTAAGTCCTCATTTCTTCATTTTTCCGATAACAAATCTCCACTGGTAGTATTATCTTGCTGTTATAAGTGACAGATTGATATATGCAAATAGTGCTTACTCTGTCCCCTCTTTTTTTTTTTTAATTAACACACAAAAATAGCTGAAAAATTACAAACATTTCTTTATGTGGTCCACATCAGTGCCTTCTGGAATGCTTTTCATATTTATATTATATTTTTATATAAATAAACACATTTTGCCTGTTGGGTGTTAATAAATTAAATTTACGTGTTCCATATCCATGCATTAAGGAATGTTTTATGCTCATATCATTAACCAAAACATTCACATTTATAAATATTTTCAGTCACATGTTATTATGGTGAAGAAAAAAATAATATGTGATTGAACATATTTAAAAATGTGCATTTGTTGGTTTATCAAATAAGTATAAAACAGACATTTCTATTTAAGCAGAATTCTGTGACACTTAAAAAAAAAGTGTTCTTGTTCTGTACAAAAGTGTTTTCAGGTCTCACTCACATTTTCATTATTGCAACTTTTTTAACACTGCAATATGACAGCAGGTTGTGAGTCATGTATAGTGGGATGTCATACACTGTCAACATGAAAATAGTTCTGGATGTTTTAAAGGATCATGTGCCATCCTCAGAGTCAAGCAGTCAAAGAACTATTTGATCCTGACAATGAAGGCAACACTGTTGTGAGAGCCTTAAATGTCACATGAGGGGAGGTACTCTCCACCCTAGGGCAGCTTTATATCTGTCACAGAGTAATGTCTTCTACATGCCTGCTGCAGTCTCTCCTTTATTGAATTCTTGTATGTCAAATAGAAAAATTATGTCAGGGTGCAGAGAAAGTTCCCGACCAGTTATTTAATGACTATTTTCACACTAAATGAATCAAAGTTCTCCAAGCATAAAAAGTTCTTGGTTCCTTGCTGGTAAATTTAAAAATGGCTCTGCCCCTGTCAAGAAGCAATGTATTGTGAAAATGGCACCATACTGAAAGATTCACATTTTACACACAAAGATAATTACTTAAAATACCAACAATGAAAAAAGTTTGTAGTTCTCTGACTGGCACACTCGTCTCACACTCTGATCAATCATGTAAAGGTGCCACTTTCAAACACCTGAGTACTCTACAACCCATTTACTAAGAGGCAATACAAAGCCATCATGCTTCACGAAGGTACGGACAGCACAGCAACCACTGGCTACACCTGCCATTCATGACACTCAAAACTTGATTTTTTTCTGCAAAAGCTTATAGTCTCAATGGATATTGTATGACATGTCAGACTAAACACAAACCTTATCACAATGTATGTTGTTACTACACAATGTATCAAACTGAACAATTCACAGCAATTGGACTGCAATGCAAATGTTTCAGGAGCCATTACATAATCATTCTGTCTTGAAGATAGGAAAAGGAATGACCTCTAGAATAATAGGAACACAGCCCAAATAAACACAGAACCAAATTATGTGACATACAAATGGGCTTACAGCAAACTCAACTGCACTAATTATTTGTAACCACCAATGCAAAACAACTTGAGACAAAGCACATAAACCAAACTTCAACATTATTCAACACTCTAGCAGCAAGTAGGACTTCCTAGATACTATTTACACCAACATGATTAGTCTTCTGGAGCTATATAGTAGCAATTCATACACATCACACACAAAGTTCATACCACATCTTGGTTTTATGTGAAGATGTGGCTTTACATAAACACGCCTCAACAGTAAGGAAGGTCAAAGAGTGTACACTGGTATCTCAGGCCAACTCAAGAAAACTCAAACATACATGCTGTATTGTATTTCAGTTAAAGAACACATTTCACAAACTTCATACAAAATGATACAATAAACATTACATACTAGTATTACAATTCAGCCTCAGGATAAACACACAGCATTGTACAATACACTTCACAGCAGTATTTTTCAATTTATAGGTTGCGAAGTTAAAATAAATATTTACAACATTCTGCAGGTGTTGCGAGAAACATTTCTATTAAGAACAGAAATAATCAGATGTTTCAGCTATTTTTTCAAACTGCAAAAAACAAACACATTTTAAAAATATCTGGCAAGAGCAGACAATTGGTTGCTGTTTCTATCTGTTTCTGATTTTTGTATAATGAATTCCACAAAAAACTATGAAAATCCTGCCCTACAGTACAATAACTTACATTAAACATTTACACATACCTCAAACAGTTATCACTACCTATTCATTAATAATGCAGCCAGGATAGCATAGTCAGTACAGTATCTAGACTATGGGCTGAATGGCCTGGGGTTCAAATCCTGACAGATTTTTCTCTTTTCCAAAATCCAGACTGGCACCGGAGCCCACCAAGCACGCACTCTAGGGTAAGTGCAAATGGTGCACAAGGTCTGGTGGTGGTGGTGGTGGTAGAATGCTCTCATTTTTCCTCATTCAAATAACAGTCTTTCATCTACAAGAAGTATAGTACTTGCAAATTTATTGTGAAAATTGTGATGATAAATACAGAGATTATTAAATACATACAATAACTGCACCATGAACGTTGAATTAATACTATTTGCTCAACTAAAGTGGAAAACTGCAACTGAAGAAATTTGAGGCACTAAACCCTGCAGGATCATAACTTCCTTAGGTTAACAAAGTTCATTTCATCCAGTTCAACACGTATAACAGCTCTGAGACAACTTCAACAACTTACTCTGGATCTTGAGAAAGATGTTCATGGAAGAGTGGATTAAATACTGGAAGTGAAACACCACCTCAAGAGATACCAGCATTAAAATTGTAAACAGTGGCCAGGTACTACAGACACTACAGAGAAGATAAAGGGTAGGAATGTGGAGAATGGAAGGATAAGATAACTAGGAGTAGGATAAGTGGTGAAAATCCGAACTCTTAAGAAAACTGTCGAAGGATGCCTCAAGATGTTCCATGAAAAACAAGACACTGAAGACAAATTTGACAAATAAACAGAATGAATCCACTTATCTGTTCACAATCATCCTATGCTCTACCACTAGACACAAGACATTACAAAATAATACAGCAAAGAAACTTATTTGGAATTCGACCACAATTCACACCAACATCTTTATTGTGTCCTAGCAGCCCTCAGACAACCCAAGGAAATTCTATAATCATTTGTCACTTCCTTTGCAAACAGGAAGTTGCCACTGTTTGTTCTCCGAACAGTTCAGCATTCAGTCAGCAATCTGACATTAGTCTGTCCTCCTGATGGGAGCCGCATACTTGCTCTTTATATTCCAACGTTTCATCCAGTTGCGCAGAGTCTTGCGGGGGATGCCATGCTCTTTGGAGGCACGGTACACACTGCCACCACATTTCACTGCCATCAGTGCTGCCCACAGGTTGTCATTTGTGTACTGCCGATATGGTCGCACCTTTGGTGGCCAGTTGGAGAACACTGTAAAAGTGAATAAACAAACTGTTCACAAGATCTGTTTATCTGATGCAGCCTAAACAGTCTAAGTCATGACAATCTGTTAACATCAGTACTGAGTACAAGAGAATTTGTTCAGGAACTGTGCTACAACAAGTAGTAACAAATATAAAAATACATCAGGAAGAACTTCATGACACTGACCAACACTGTTGGTTCACATAAAAGATATGTGCCATATCTGATGTCCTTACTGTGCACAGCATTCCATAGTGTTCACCTTGCATAACATGGCAATTATTAAGACTACCTTAATGTTCCAATCAACGTACACTTAATATCACTGATCTACGACCCTGAAACAAACAAAGGCAGACATACAAAAACTGAATTAACAATTTCAGTTATAGTGTTCATAACACTGGTCAACACAGCACTGTCTGCATTGAAATGACAAACTCTCCATACATTACATACATCAGACCTGCAATAACAATATTCTGTAATTTCCTTACCAAAAACATTGTTTGTAAACTGCAGCACATTCAAAGCCTTGTATGATGGTGCTACAACCGTTTAGCAATATAATAAACTTACTGTAAATATGTGATATAATCCTAAAATCAGAACCTTAAACAGCGACATATCACTTCTACTTACTAGTGGTAAACAGAACATTAACTTATTAAAACCATTCCTTTCCTACCTGTTTGTTTTCTGGTCAAATTATAGAAATGTTACTAATGGGTGTACATAACAAAATGTCTCTGATGTAGTAGACCAAATAGGCTGATTTGAGTTGAATGTAATTACTGATTCTTATGTCCGTACAGGATCAAATGGTCACTTCAATAATGGTAACAGAAAAAGTCGACTGGTAATGCAAGAAGCAGCAACAAGTTCTTCACCCATAACCCCACCTCCAATAAAACACCAATATTACAAGTTAATGCCACATATTCATCCTCCTTAACAGAAACGGTTTATGTAATATTGCAGTCAATGCCCCTTTAAGCCTGAAGACTGAGGCAAAATACTTTAGAACTCACATAGAACATCCACAATAGACACAATTCCATTCAGTGAGTAAAATGCAAGCCCAAAATGTTTCTGTGTAACATGACCATCAGATTTTCTGATTTACACAACCAAAGTCTGAAACATCTGGCAGATAAAACAACATAACCAATTTACTATATACTTTATTGATGACAGCAGTACATCAAAAAGTCTCACAGATTTATTCATATACACAACACCATGACCTTTGCGTTCACAGCATCTTTCATACTGCACAAAGAGAACACTTACACACACACACCAAAATATCTCACACATATATGAATATACAGACTTCAATACAGGGCACAATTTTTAGAATAATGACTAGTGTATAAAATACAGTGAAAAAAAAATCACTGCTTATGACTGCATTGAAATGTGATAAGACAGTAAATTATACGAGCAATGAGAAGTTAAACTATACATTTCTCAGAGGATAAAGCAGGTTCCACCAGTCCTGCCACATTTCAGTCTATGAGATGTACAGAACCTGGCCTTCTATTGCATGTATTTCATACAAATAGACAGTCCCACAAAACATGTTAAACTTTGGCTGGATATTAAATATTCTCAGCAAAAAATGCTATTTCAACAAGGGTAAAAAACCAAACTATTACATAGTTACTATCCACTCCAACAGCACAGTGAGATATTACTTCACACAAAGACATATAAAATATGGATTAAATATACAGATAATGAATAACATTTGATATCGCGCAGATCATACACTTGGTGACAAAATATGACAATAAGAGAAGAGTTTAACTGTGAAAAAGCAGACACCATGTATATGCCAGGAAAACACTGCTGCCACACTACAAGGTGTTACACTTACTGTGTAATATTCTTGTGCTTAGTAGCAGTTCTGAGTCAACAGAAATAAGCTTTTGCAGGCACATATTTGGAGAGAGTATATCAGCTGCATATCTCAATAGTATTTGAGGATCAAACACAAACCAGAAATCTCTCATACCTCAAGAGATGTAGTAATAAATTAATAGTGATTCTAAATCAATCTCCATTTCATTTTTTGTTGATCTGATATATATTGTGGTTTTGAAAATACAACTTCTTACAAGCCAAAAACAATTTTGTGGATACTGTGGATTTAACTGCATGTCAACTAAATGGAATTTCAGATATGGCACTACATAGCATGTCACTTAGCAAAGGGTGTAAGGGTAACGGCTGTAACTTTCTTACCAATACTGTACCATAGAAAGAAATGTCCAGAGCACAAGATGGAATGACTGACTCAAAACTAGATTGTTTTGAGCTGTTTATTTCACATTTTCTAGAAAATGAAATATACATGCAGGAAGGTTACATGACACACAAGAAAGGCCACAGTCACAAGCATGAATATTTCTACATACTACACAGGATGATCAAAGAAAACTGTTACAAAACATTACTTTCTGTTTAATTTGAATTCAAAGCAGTACAGACAACTTTGAAATTCAGTGCATTTCTGAACACTTTATGGTGGGTGCAATGAAAGGAAAATAGATTAACAAACATGAAGGGGATATTGTCAAAGGTGATCTGGCAAAGACCTGCACAGAGAACACATATTTACTTAATTAAACAATCATGAACATTGTCACTTCAGCAGGAAACACATCCTGTTCATATATACAAAAAAACTTGAATCCAAGTGATAAAATATTCTCAACAATTTTAAATATGGAGCACCAGAAATGAATATGCTGACCACAGAAAATGCATCTTATGCAACACTTTTCCTCTCCTTTACTTTCAAGCAGACCAGCTGGAAGTACTGTATAAAAATATCAGTATTTAAATTTTAATACACAAGTGAATTTTCAATACCACAGAGTAAGCAAATTTTCAATACCACAGAGTAGGCAAAGAGATTTTAAGATGTTGACAGCCTGCTGGTGTTTACGGTCCCATTTCATTTATTTCAATAAAAATTCTCCTTACTGTGATTTTTGGCCTCAAAACACAGTATAAGTATTCACAAGGGCTATGAAATTGTACTTGCTGTATCTTCACATATATATTTCATAAGATTCTCAAAGAGAACTTACTGCAAAGTTTGAGCGAGTGTGAACACAATGCAATCAACAGCAATGTTTTCTTCACACAGACTGGATGAAAATTAAGGCAAGAGTTGTAAGGTGAATTATTTATCAACTGACACATACAGCAACAAAACCAAGTACTTGTTTTACCCACCTCTGAAAGTTATGGTTTCCCTCCTTCGGCACTCCACCTACTCACAATTCCCTGTCTGTACTCTGACCTGACTCATATACAAAGTATGCTGTCAATATTATAGGAAAATGGTCTGGGTTCAGCAGAGGGCACAGTGCATTTTGTGAAGTCTCAATTCATAGTTCAAGCACAGTGAGTTCAGGCATGTATAAGGGGTCAATCCACCTGATGACAAATCCATATACAAAAATTGCAAAGGGACTGGTAGTGTTAATGTAAGCAAGCAGGGATGATTTGAGAAATAAGAAAAAGATGTTCAGCACATAAGCCAGTGATTACCACATGGTGCACCATGGAATTTCATGGTGTAATAAAAGTTAAATACACCAGTACTGAATAGTCCCAACAGCTCATTGCTGCTCACAAGGACATACAATTAACACTGTCTGCAACATTTCAAAATTCTCACTGACTGCAAACTGTCCCTCCACAGCATACTGTAATTCTGCCTCTCCACTGTATCTCTGCACCATTAGTCTCAGATCATAAGCACTTGTCCTGACCAGGCAGCATCTGGCTCAGCCTGGGTTACCAACATGACAAGAATCCACAACTCTGATGGCCAATATGCTGGTGCACAGTGCAGATCATGTTTTTAAATGGCTGGCTTTGTCAATCTGTTATTCATTCTGTTTTGATCATTACTTATTACACCCCAATGGATAAGCTGATTGTAAAATAATGCAAAGTAAAAAGCATAATTCATGTCAAGGGGATGTTACGTAGAAATAATTGTACAACACATACAGAACATAAAAGCAGCCATTATTTAACTAATGATAAATCATAAAAACAAGGCAGTGCATTTGAACTTGGAAAGCTACACATCTTGGAGATTTATTTGAAATGGAGAACTGATCTGTGTATAGATTTTATATGACCAATGACAGCATGGTTCCAACTAAATTATCAATATACTTTACTAAAACACATGGTCACCTGTCTATCAGAATCCCAGCATATGTTAAAAGACTCTGTGATTCCAAAATTCATCAGAGTTCTACTTTCACAAAACAACTGTCTCTGACAAGGCAGATGCAGTGAGTTACTTGACGGCTAACTTGTAGACAAGGAAATGAAACTTCATGCCACTGGTGAATCCCTCAGACATCCATCCTGGTCAGTGAATGTAAGGACAATATATGGAACCGAATCTCACGCAAGGATAAAGAATCACTGGTAAATGCCACACTTTCATGTGGAGATCTCAACTGTGAGAGTTTATTTTATTTTAACTCCCCACATGACGAATACAATCAATACTGCACATTACTTTAGTCTGCCTGTAAATAGCATCACTTCATAACAGTGATCATATGAGTCTACAACTGGTACAAACCTGAGCAACACATATCCAGTCCATCCCTTCACACTTTACTTCTTTAAGATCAATTTTAACAATACATTACCATCTATTCTTATGTCTCCCAAGTGGTCCCTTATTTTCAGGCTACTGAATGAAATTTTGATGCAGTCATCATTTACCAATCACATGCTACATATTGTATCCAACTCATCCTCCTTGAGTTACCTTAATGTTTGGCAAACATTATAATGTATGATGCTCATAGGGTAATTTTCCCAGTCCTCCCATTACTTCTTCTACCTTACACCTACACATTCTCCTCAGCACCTTCATTTCAGGTATAATTGATTATGGTAACACAGCTGCACACTCAAACAAAACGGGTAAAATTATAAGTTTGCATATCTCAATCTTTATATCTATAGATGTGGTACAGAAAGACTGAAGGTTCCGATCCAAACAGTAACAGTCATTTCAACCACAGGCATACCCTGCAAAACATCTCCCTGGTTAATGTTTTCCCAGTACAATGCCTCTTGGTTATTAATATCAAATCCTCAATGTATCTCTAAATACAACTTTTTTTGGCTGATGTTTATATAGTAAAAGTGTATATTAACATTCCAAAAAATCAACACAATATTTTTAACAGAATGATGTGCATGCAAACTGTACATGTTACAGCATACAAAGCAAAAGTCTGCTAAAAGCCGTATTAATTGCCTGGTGAACAGGAAGCAATGTTTTAAGCATTTTGCATCCCAACATGATAGGACTTATATATAGGCATTTTACTGTGTTTTAGTTATGCTTCAGGAAATTGGTTGGGGGTTTTGCATTGACATACATTATAAATTTTCCCATTTAAAATAATGGGAAATAGGCTTTAAGTTAGTATTTTAACACAGAACATCCGATTTTCAGGAAGAGATTACTGACATTAAATGGGACGTGGTTGTACTTAATTTGCTGTTAACTGCTAGGTCAGGTACCACCATTCCCAACTACTTTAACTATGTCACGCTTTCTAAGACATCTTTATATCACGATTTGGTCCTGAATTTTGTTGACTAGGTAAGGACCTACACTTAGAAGTCTGCACACTTATTTCTATAGCAAGTTGTTAATACTCTCTCTGTGTATTAGTTACATATTTACATAATAAATAAAATATAATTTGCACACACCAAAAGCTAATATGTCTATTCACTTCAAAACCTTCCTGATTTTCTTGGCCCTTCATAATGGCTGTTTCATCATGTGAAGTTGAAATGCAATAATGATAAAGCATTGCATTGTTTGAGGTCATTACAAATAGGAAATGTGACAGACAAATGCTATGCATCAACAAATAATGCAGGTTGTTCCACTGAAACACATTTTGAACAGGTTAAGTATTTTCATGGATGTACCAAATTCAATGAGTATACTGTATGGTACAATTCTTCTCTCCATAACCTTTTAAGTCTATGAATGACTGCTATTAATTCCCATTATTCTCATCTACCACTTCTCCAGTACTCATAAATGCATTATATTTGTTCTGCAGCCGATCTACTACTTTAGAATATATCCTGGTCATCCCCATTATTATCATCTATGTGTGTCCTCAATTTTAACACAAGAAATTTGAATCAAATTATGGACTCCGCACTTTTTAAGTTATTTAAAGACACCGTGAACTGATAAGATTACAGAGTGTCAGTGACTATGAAGCATTTATGATAACATACAAGGTGGTTCAAATATGACCGGGACTGATTTGTGTGTAAACATGCCGCACTGCGCAGCAGCTGTGCGACCTTGAGAGAGTGAAGCCACAACCTCCA
>JGI20166J26741_11648363_pt1 | contig 11262 bp, 10 predicted proteins | sample TergutCu122P5_FD_26741 | JGI IMG/M metagenome (IMG submission 26741) | reverse complement strand
GCATCGTGAATCGACCGTCGCGGTAGCAGTAGACGCAGTAGTCGGTGCTGGCCGAGCCGTCCCCCTCCGTGCCGAACAGTTTCCCGTCGTCGATCGGCATGCCACAGCTCTGGCAGGTTGTTTCCATCGGAACCTCCTCCGTTTCCTGGACGTCAGCCTACTGCTCGTGGGCCCCGAGTTGAACCAGTTGGGGGCAGTGGCGTGATGTGTGGTTCGATTGATTCATGGCGTTTGGACGGATTCCGGTGCGCGACGTTAGCCCCATCGTGGCAGGTGGCTTCCCAGCCAAGGCGGTGATTGGAGAGGCGGCCCCGATACGGGCGACGGTTTTCCGGGAGGGGCACGACGCGGTCGGAGCCACCGTCGTGTTGACAAGGCCGGACGGGACGCGCCTGATGCAAGACATGGCGCAGGTCGAGCCTTGGGGGCTGGACATCTGGGAATCGTGGGTCCGTTTTGACACCGTGGGTGACTGGGTGTTTCGCATCGAGGCTTATGACGACCGCTGGCAGACCTGGCGTCACAATGCAGGGATCAAGTTTCCCGCCGGCATGGACATCGAGCTCATGTGCCTTGAAGGCGTCCACCTGTTCCGTGAGGCTCTGGCCGCGGCGTCCGCCGGGTCGAAGCCCGGTGCCATCCTCCAGGCGGCACTGAACACCTGCGTGCCGACGGCCGATCCCGGCGCGCTGGTGGCATTGACCACGGACGCGGAGCTCGATGACGTCATGCGGTCATTCCTGCCCCACCATCTGGTTTCCCCGACCGACGACTATCCGGTCCGTGTCGACCGCAAGCTGGCGCAGTTCGGCGCCTGGTACGAGTTCTTCCCGCGCTCCCCTGGCGCCCACAAGAACAAGCGGACGAAGCGCTGGGTATCGGGCACGTTCGACGACTGCCACCCGTTGCTGGAGCGCATCGCTACACTCGGCTTCGATGTGGTGTACGTGCCGCCCATCCATCCTGTGGGGGTCACCTTGCGCAAGGGCCGCAACAACACGCTGACGCCCGGCCCCGACGACCCGGGTTCGCCGTGGGCGATCGGTGCGGCCGCCGGAGGCCACGACGCTGTCCACGCGGATCTCGGCGGTCTGCCGGCTTTCCGGCGGTTCGTCGCCAGGGCAAAGTCTTTCGGCTTGGAAGTGGCGCTCGATTTCGCACTACAGGCCTCCCCGGATCACCCTTGGCTCAAACAGCACCCCGAATGGTTCACTACCCGACTGGACGGCAGCATCGCGTACGCCGAGAACCCGCCGAAGAAGTACCAGGACATCTACCCGATCAATTTCGATAATGACCCGGCGGGAATCCGTGCCGAGTCCCTGCGCCTGCTCGAGTACTGGATCAGCGAGGGTGTCACGATCTTCCGCGTCGACAACCCTCACACCAAGCCGATCGACTTCTGGGCCTGGCTGCTGGGCGAGGTTCACCGCACCCATCCAGACGTGATCTTTTTCGCCGAGGCATTCACCCGTCCTGCCATGATGCAGTCGCTGGCGGCGGTTGGGTTCCATCTGTCGTACACGTACTTCACCTGGCGTACCGAGCGCTGGGAGCTGGCCGAGTACCTCGACGAGATCGCCCACGAAACAGACTGGGTCATGCGCCCCAACTTCTTCGTCAACACCCCGGACATCAATCCTCGGCAGGTGCGCTCGGGACGCGAGGCGGCGTTCGCGATCCGTCTGATCCTGGCCGCCACGATGAGCCCGTCCTGGGGCATCTACTCTGGTTTCGAGCTGCTCGAACATGAGCCGCTCGTTGCCGGTGGCGAAGAGTACCTGAATTCGGAGAAGTACGAGTACCGGCCACGAGATTTCACGGCTCAGCCGAATCTCGATCTGCTGATAGGCACGCTGAACCGCATTCGTCGCGAGCATCCCGCGTTGCAATGCCTACGCACCGCCCAAGTGCATGCCAGCAGCGACGAGCAGGTGTTCGCGTTCTCCAAGACGGACGGCGACGACCGCATGCTGGTTGTCGTCAGCCTGGACGACGGCGATACCCGGACCAGCCAGATCGATGTCGACCTGACGACCATCGGCCTGCCGGATACGTCAGTCCTGGCCCTGCATGACGAACTGACGGGCGCCGACTTCAGATGGACGAATGGACGTGGCACCGTGATTTTGACACCGGCCCAACCGGCCCACATTCTGGCAGTATCCGCTCCCTAGACGAGAATTTCACTCGGCGCGCGTGATCCCGACAACAAACTCTGCGGCTGGGCCCTAAAACGTGCCGAATCGTTCGACCGCGGCGACGGCGGACATGCCCGCCTCGATTGCGTCGCGGGTGTCGCGTTCACCGCGCACCTTGGCGAAGGTGATCGCCAGGGCGTGGTCCTCGATCGCCCGCGGGATTACCACGACCCCGTCGATGTCGCCGAACACCAAGTCGCCTGGATCGATGTGGATGCCGCCGATCTCCACCGGTACCCGGTACGCCAGCACCTTGTTGCGGTACAGCGAACCTCTGGCGTCCCGGCCCATCGAGAAGACCGGGAAATCCTGTTCGAGCACGGACTTCGTGTCGCGCATGTATCCGTCGATGACGGCACCAGCGGCATGCCGCGCCTTGATGGTGGCGGTCATGATCTCGCCGAAGTAGGCGCAGCGGCGGTCGCCGCCCGTGACGATGTAGACCTCGCCCTCCAAGATGTTGTCCACCGCCTCGGGCAACAGGCCGAGAGGCTGGTCCTGCTGTCCGTAGACGTCGCAGATGATCGTCGGGAACGCCCGGCCGACCATGACATCGTCGGGCCTCAAGGCCTGGATCTCACGTGGCAGGAATTGGTGAGAGTACCCGAGCGTGTCCAGCATGTCGCACAGGACGCCCGTGTACAACTCCATCTTCATCATCGTGAACAGTTGCGCGTCGCTTTTCCATTCGGTCATGCCACCACACTACTGAGTCCGCTCGGTCTGGTCCACAGGAGGCGGACGACTTCTTGGTGTGCAAGAATCGTGGGGTGCATGATCTGACCGGGCGAGAGCTTGAAGGCTTCCTCAGCGGAGGCGACACCGAGTGCTGGAAGCGCCTCGGCGCACATGTGATGGACGGGGGCACGCGTTTTGCCGTTTGGGCGCCGAACGCCAGGCGTGTCCAGGTGATCGGTGACTTCAACTGGTGGCAGGGCGATGACATGTCGACGGTCGAGGCTACCGGCGTGTGGGCATTGTGGGTGGACGGTGTGGGCGAGGGCACGCGCTACAAGTTCAAGGTTCAGCGTCAGGACGGCAGCTGGCAGGAGAAGGCCGACCCGATGGCGCGCCGGGCCGAGGTGCCACCACACAATGCGTCAGTCGTCACGGAATCGGGCTACGAGTGGGGCGATGCCGCCTGGATCGAAGGGCGCGCCAAGTCGTCCCCGTACCATTCGCAGATGAGCATCTACGAAGTGCACCTGGGCAGTTGGCGCAAGGGCTTGACATACCGGCAGTTGGCAGAGCAGTTACCCGCATACGCCAGTTGGATGGGATTCACGCACGTCGAGTTCATGCCCGTGGCCGCCCACCCGCTGGTGGAATCGTGGGGCTACCAGGTGACCGGATACTTTGCCCCGGACGGGCGCCAGGGCACACCGGACGACTTCCGGGCTCTGGTGGACGCCCTGCACCAGGCCGGAATCGGTGTCATTCTTGACTGGGTGCCAGGCCATTTCCCGAAGGACGACTGGAGCCTAGGGCGATTCGACGGTACGGCGCTCTACGAGCATGCCGACCCCAGGCTGGGTGAACAACCGGACTGGGGCACGTACGTGTTCAACTTCGCACGCAACGAGGTGAAATCTTTCTTGGTGTCGAACTCTTGGTACTGGGTCAGCGAATTTCACATCGACGCGCTGCGCGTCGACGCAGTCGCGTCCATGCTGTACCTCGACTATTCGCGGGCTCCCGGCCAATGGGTGCCAAATGTCTACGGTGGCAACGAGAACCTGGCGGCCATTGACTTCCTGCGCTACAACAACCGGCATCTCTACGAACGGGCTCCTGGTGTCATGGTTATCGCCGAGGAATCAACCAGCTTCCCGGGTGTCTCCCACCCGGTGTACGCCGGCGGACTGGGGTTCGGCTTCAAGTGGAATATGGGCTGGATGAACGACTCCCTGCGCTACATCGCCCTCGATCCGATCTACCGGCACTACCACCACAATCTGATCACATTCGCGATGGTGTACGCCTATTCGGAAAACTTCATTCTGCCGATCAGCCACGATGAGGTCGTACACGGCAAGGGCTCGATGATCAACAAGGTGCCGCAGGACGACTGGCGCAAGTTCGCGACACTGCGGGCGTTCTACGGCTACATGTGGGCGTTCCCCGGCAAGCAGCTACTGTTCATGGGTCAAGAGTTCGCTCAACGCCCCGAGTGGAACGAGCGGGCAAGCCTCGAGTGGTGGGTCGACGGTATGGAGGGCCACCGCGGGGTGCGAGAACTGATCCGGCGCATGAACGAACTGCAGGGTGATGTCCCAGCGCTGCACGAGCGCGATCATCAACCCGACGGCTTTTCTTGGCTGAACGCCGACGATGCCAGCGCGAACACCTATTCGTGGCTTCGCTTCGGCAACGACGGTGACGTGGTCGCCTGTGTCGCGAACTTTTCGCCCAACCCCTACCCGAGCTACGGACTACAACTGGCCGAGGGTCACTGGGATGAGATCCTGAACACTGATGACACCGCCTTCGACGGTACCGGCCAGTTCCTGAACAGAGGCGGGCTGGATGCCCCCCGGCAGGGCCAGACCTTGGTGTGTGTGCCGCCGCTTGGCACCGTCTGGCTGCGTCGCTCTGCCACGCGCCCCAGCGAGACATAGTCCAGGTGCCGTGATGGGATGGTCGTTTGACACATCGCCCGGTTCGGCAGCCATCGAACCAGTGGTCGGCAGCCGATGACGCACCGGACCAGCAAGTACACCCGCCTGGCGCGGCCGCTGATCCTCGACTGGGCTGGCACGTCCGACAAGGCTGACGGACGCTGGATCACTCGGACAGTCGCTGCCGGAACTTCGGTCAAGAAGTACCTCTGCCCCGGCTGCAATCAGATGCTGGCCCCGGGCGTCGCCCACCTCGTTGTCTGGCCCGAGGAACCACCGGTGGGCTCCAGCTCGGGCGTCGAGCATCGGCGCCACTGGCACACGACGTGCTGGCAACGTCGTCGCTGATCAGGCCAGGCCGAGAAACTCCTCGAGCGTGAGACTTGTGTTTGGGGGGAACTGCATGGAGATGTCAACGCCGACATAGCGGAAGTGCCACGGTTCGTACGCGTAGCCCGTGATTGCCTCCTTGTCGGGCGGGTAGCGAAGAATGAAGCCATACTCGCGAGCGTGTTCCCAGAGCCACTTGCCGGCTGTCGTGCCGGCGAAACCTGTGCCCCAGGTGACCCCGTCCCAGATGTCGGCGGCCAGTCCGGTCTGGTGTTCGCTGCAACCGGCAGCGGCGTTATAGCGACGCGCCAGCTCCTCGTCGCCGTAGTCCTTGATCTTCTTGGCCAGGATGGCGCCTTGCTCGGCGTAGGAGCGGTAGCCGGATCGCACCAGGAGCCGCACGCCGTCCGCCTTGGCCGCGGCGAACATCGTGTTCAGGGCTTGCTTGGTTGCCGGGGTCAACCCGTTCGGGGTGGTTCGATCGGGCGCGTATTTGGCGGAGATCGGATGCGCCTTGGAGACCACGATGATGCCGTTCACCGTGTAGGGCTGGTCGAGCGCGGCACCGGCCCGCTCATCCGGCGGCGGCGCCGAAGTGCTGGGTGCCTGTGAAGGCGTCACGACCGGAGTGGGCCTGGTGGCAGTGTCCACTGTTGGAACGGCCGTGGTGGCAGGCGCGGCCGGCGTGGCCGAACAGCCGGCCAGGCAACCAAGAGTCACGATGCACGCGGCGACGATCGCCACCAATCGTGTCCCACCCCACCGGTTCATCTGACCAAGTCTACGCGGCACAACCGCATCGGCAGGGGCAAGAGGCATCAGTCGTCAAGGATGATCACGTCGCCGTGGTCGTCGACCTCGGCGTGGCGCACCGCGAACTCGGGCCGGAGCGGCTCGTACTCGGAGCTGTCGAACAGCGGTGACGAGATGATCATGTCGGCGGTGGCCACGTTGCACGCGGACGGCACGTTCCACAGTGTCGCCAGGCGCAACAGCGCCTTGACATCGGGGTCGTGAGGCTGGGGTGTCTCGGGATCCCAGAAGAAAAACAGGGCGTCAAGCTTACCCGTGGCGATCAGCGCGCCGATCTGCTGGTCGCCGCCCTTCGGCCCGGACAGCAGCTTCGTGACGACCAGCCCTGTCTCGTGCTCGATGATCGTGCCGGTCGTGCCGGTGGCGATCAGCTTGTGGCGCCCCAGCTTCAGCCGGTTCCAGGCGCACCACTCCAGCAGCGCCCCCTTGCAGTTATCGTGTGCGATAAGACCGATTCGCATGTTTTCCTCTCATTGTCACCGTGTCGACGGGCAGAGTGTGTTCAGACTCAGAACAGTGCTGTGGTGAGGTTGCGTCTGGCCTTGGCGACGGCTGGGTCGCCAGGCGGCAGCGTCGCAAACAGCTCTACGAGGCGCACCCTGGCCCTTTCACGGGCCTTGTCGCTGGTTCGGCGTACGGCGTCCACCAGGCGCGCGAACGCCGCCTCGGGGTTGCCCTGGACCATCTCGACATCCGCCGCGTCAAGTTGGGCGTCCAAGTCGTCCAGCATCGCGCCCGCCTTGATCAGCACAGTCGTCGGGTCAAGTTTCTGGACGCGCAACAGCAACCCCACCTGAGCTTTGCCGGCGGCCGCCTCAGCGTCGCGTGGGTTCGCCACCAGCAGCTTGTCGAATTCTGCCAGCGCGCTCGCCAGGTCACCCCGGGTGAGCGCAGCATCCGCCGGTCCGAAGCGCGGATCGATGGCTGGTTCGGTGCCCCCAGCGGGCTGGGACGAGGTGCGTCCACCGGGAACTGGTTTGGCCCGTCCCGCAAGGCCATTTCCCACGGCTACTTGCGTCACCTGGTCGAGTAGTTTCTTGATGTCCGCCCGGTCACGCGTGCCCTGGAACAGTGGCGCCACCTGGCCGGCGATGAACGCGAGAACCGTCGGCACCGCTTGAACACCGAGAGCCTGAGCGATACGCGGATTGGCCGCCACGTCGACCCTGGCCAGCAGCCAGCGACCCTCGGCCTGGTTAGTCAGTTCGATCAGGGCGTCATCGACGTCCTTGGTGCCTGGCTGATTGTCGAGCGTCAACTCCAGGATGACCGGATGCTGCATCGACAGTGCCGCCACCGCCTCGAACTCGGCCTCGCCAACGTCACGCACATAACTGGCACCGTTGGCCTGGGTCGCCAGGGCGCTGAGATCAAGTCTGTCATTCATGTTCGCTGGGGTCATGGTTCCATTCTTCCACCTGCGCGCCGGGCTACCGAAGCCTCGCCGATAGGATTGACGGCTGGCCCATAGGATTGAGGGCCGGCCGATAGGATTGACGGCCGGCACAGGAGGTGCGCTTGACTGACACCAGCGTCACCCTGTCGTTGCCCTTGGCGCGGCGGAACCTGGCCTACGCCAGCCTGGTGCTCTTGATACTGATGACGAACCTCGACACCTCGATCGTCAACGTGGCCCTGCACCAACTCAGCCGGACGCTGCAGGCTGAAACCGGCGCCACCGTTTGGGTCACAACGACGTACCTGCTCGCTGTCGGCTGCGCCGTGCCGGCAACTGCGGCCCTCGGAGACCAGGTGGGCCGGCGCCGTCTGCTCTTGGCCGGTGTGCCGACCTTCACCTTGGCGTCACTCGCCTGCGCCCTGTCAACCACACTGCCCATGCTGGTGGCGTTCCGGGCGTTGCAGGGTATGGGGGCGGCGATGGTGTTTGCCGTCACGATACCGATCATGCGCATGATATTCCCCGAATCCCGCCTTGGATCGGTGTTCGGCATCAACGCGATGGCCACGGCTCTGGGTGTGTGCGCCGGTCCAACCCTCGGCGGACTGGTGTTGGCACACCTCAGCTGGCCGTGGCTGTTCCTGATCAATGTGCCGATCGGTGTCGTGGCATTCGCCGCCGCGGTGGTGGGCGTCCCCCAACACCAGGGCGTGCGGGGCAACTTCGACTGGCTGGGCGCCGCCAGCAGCGCCGGCGCCATCGCGGCTTTCCTCGTCGGCGTCCACGAGTTTTCCGTCGCCGTCGGTGCTCACGATTCGGTCGATGTCGCCAGGTTGCGCACCGGCGGCGGACTGCTTGTTGTGGCCGCTCTATTGGTGGTCGTTCTTGTACACTGCGAGAAGTCCGCGACCCGCCCTGTTCTACCGTTGCCGATGTGGCGCAACAGCGTGTTCTCGTTGTCTGTCACCACCGCCTTCTGGTCGTTCTTCGGTCAGGGAGCGGCCTTCGTCGCCCTGCCCCTCCTGTTCCAGAGTGCCTACGCTGCCACAGCGTTGCGCGCGGCCATGCTTTTCACTCCCTGGCCGGCCGTGATCGTGCTGGTCTCACCAATCGTGGGCCGGCTTGCCGACCGGGTGCGTCCAGCCGGTCTGGCGGTGTCTGGGCTAGCCGTCTACGTTCTGGGCCTACTGGCGCTGGCGTTGCTTGGGGACCACCCCGCCACCTGGATGGTGCTAGCGTCCACGGCGCTGGCCGGCCTTGGTTTCGCGTTGTTCCAGTCGCCGAACAACCGTGAGATGCAGGGTGCCGTGCCCATAGAGTTGGCCTCCAGTGGTGCCGCGGTGCTGAACTTGAACCGCAGCGTGGCACAGTCGGCCGGGTCGGCGATGGTCTCGATCGCGTTGGCCCTGTCCGGCGCGGGCGTGGGTTTCACGCTGCAGGAGGCTCGCGCCGCGACGTCGGTGCTCTGGGTGGCCGTGGCGGGTGCACTGTTGTCGCTGGCGCTGAGCGCCGCCAAACTGCGCACCGTGGTGCTGCAGTCACGTGCCGAGTGAGACAATGGTTCACATGGCAGACCCCAGGGCCGGACAGCCGGCAAAACCAGAAGACCTGATCGACGTCGAGGCCGTTGTCGCCGCCTACTATGACGTCAAACCAGACCCCACCAACCCGATGCAGCGGGTCGTTTTCGGCACGTCAGGGCACCGCGGCTCAAGCCTTGACGGAGCCTTCAACGAAGCGCACATCGCTGCCATCACGCAGGCGATCGTGGAGTACCGCGCCGGCCAGGGCACCACCGGCCCGCTGTTCATCGGCAAGGATACTCACGCTCTGTCGCTGCCGGCCTGGCAAACTGCCCTTGAGGTGCTGCTGGCCGACGGCGTTTCGGTGCTAGCGGAGAAGGACGACGAGTACACGCCGACCCCTGCCGTGTCGCGTGCGATCGTCTCCTACAACCGGGAACATGCCGGCGGTCCACTGGCGGACGGCATCGTAGTCACGCCATCGCACAACCCGCCTCGCGACGGCGGGTTCAAGTACAACCCGCCCGAGGGTGGCCCGGCCGGCACGGAAGCGACTTCTTGGATCGCCAACCGGGCCAATGAGCTGCTGGCGCAGGGCGCCGCCATCCAGCGCCGGCCCTACTCCGCGATCAAGGACGAAGTGCAGCGCTTCGACTACCGGACGCCATACTGCACGGCGCTGCCGCTGGTGGTCGACTTGGCTGCAATCGCGGCGTCCGGACTGCGCATCGGCGCCGACCCGTTGGGCGGGGCGTCGGTCGCCTACTGGCAGTGGCTCGCCGAGCACACGACGATGAACCTGTCGGTGGTCAACTCGACTGTCGACCCGCGCTGGCCGTTCATGACGTTGGACACGGACGGCAAGATCCGCATGGACTGTTCGTCGCCCGATGCGATGGCCCGGTTGATCGCGAACAAGGACAAGTACGACATCGCCACCGGGAATGACGCCGACGCGGACCGGCACGGTATCGTGACGCCGGATGCGGGCCTCATGAACCCCAACCACTACCTGGCAGCGGCCATCCAGTACCTGTCCGCGAACCGGCCGGGTTGGGCGCCCGACGCCGGCGTCGGCAAGACTTTGGTGTCGTCGTCGATGATCGACAGGGTAGCAGGCCTGGTCGGGCGGCGTCTGGTCGAGGTGCCCGTCGGCTTCAAGTGGTTCGTGCCCGGTCTGATGTCGGGTGACCTCGGCTTCGGCGGCGAAGAGTCGGCCGGCGCCAGCTTCCTGCAGCGAGACGGACAGACGTGGACGACCGACAAGGACGGCATCATCATGGCGTTACTCGCCTCCGAGATCACCGCCCGTACCGGGCGTACACCGAGCCAGCACTACACCGACCTGCAGGCTCATTTCGGCACGTCGTACTACGCCCGGGTGGACACCGACGCCACCCGCGACCAGAAAGCGCGTCTGGCGGCGCTCAGCCCGGCCGACGTGACGGCCAAGACGCTCGCCGGCGCGCCGATCGAACAGGTTCTGACAACTGCGCCCGGCAACGGCGCCGACATCGGCGGCCTGAAGGTGGCGACTGCCACCGGCTGGTTTGCCGCTCGACCATCAGGAACCGAAGACAAGTACAAGATTTACGCTGAGAGCCTCGTTAGCGCCGAAAATCTAGCAGTGATTCAGCAAGAGGCGCGACAAGTTATCCAGGCTGCGCTCGGCTAGCTCTAGAACAGACGATCTTCGGGGTGGTCCAGGCCGCGCAGTCCGTCGTAGTCGATGATGACGCAGGCGATCCCCCTGTCCATCGCCAGAGTCCTCGCCTGGGGCTTGATGGCCTGGGCGGCGAAGATACCTTCGACGGTGCCAAGCAGTGTGTCACGGCGGAGTAACTCAAGGTATCGGGTCAGTTGCTCCACACCGTCGATCTCGCCCCGGCGCTTCACTTCGACGGCCGCGTAGCCGCCCCCGGGTGATCGCAGAAGTAGATCGACTGGGCCGATCGGCGTGCCGTACTCGCGTTGCACCAGGCGATAGCCGGCGCCAAGCGTCTCCGGGTACTCCGCCAGTAGCGCCTGCAGGTGGGCTTCGACGCCGTCCTTGACCAGGCCGGGATCCGGGCCGAACTCATCGTAGACATCGGTGAACACTTGTCCCAGATGCAGCCGTAGCGACTCACTGTTGGCGCCACGTACCTGCCAGACCGCTGTGACACCTCTGTCGGCTTCATTCGCGGACGGTTCCGAAACGGTCAAAGTGCATGGCGGGCTCATCCAGTTGAGCGGCTTGTAGGCCCGCCCGTCGCTGTGTACGGCAACAGATCCGTCGGCCTTGACAATGATCAGCCGCTTGGCCATCGGGAGGTGAGCGCTCAGGCGTCCCGCATAGTCAACGGCGCACTCGGCGATCACCAAGCGCATGGCCTAGA
>JGI20166J26741_11648252_pt1 | contig 11263 bp, 6 predicted proteins | sample TergutCu122P5_FD_26741 | JGI IMG/M metagenome (IMG submission 26741) | reverse complement strand
AATGTTGTGCTGTCTGGACCCCACAGGTTACTGTAATGTTGTGCTGTGATGTGCTGTCTGGACCCCACAGGTTACTGCAATGTTGTGCTGTCTGGACCCCACAGGTTACTGTAATGTTGTGCTGTGATGTGCTGTCTGGACCCCACGGGTTACTGTAATGTTGTGCTGTGACGTGCTATCTGGACCCCACAGGTTACTGTAATGTTGTGCTGTGACGTGCTGTCTGGACCCCACAAGGTACCGTAATGTTGTGCTGTCTGGACCCAAGCCCGAATACCGCGTTGTAATCAATTAGGCGCGAACTGTCCAGCCCGTGAATACAATATCTCCGACCCCTTACCAGCACTACCCCACTGACAACGGAGAAGAAAAAGTTACTGACGGACAGGCTCGTGTCTCCAGTTCCTCTCACCACTTACAATCCAACTTGTTACACGGCAGCACCAGCCATACTGTGACGTCATATGCAAGGTCTTTAAACAGCAGGAGTGATACCAATTGCAATCAGCCATTATTTGTCACTGCTACGTCAGGCATTCTCTCAAAGCTTTTAAATCTCGATACAATTCTACTGCTACCATTTCGGCCAGGATACTCTGCTTCCCGTTTGCTATCTACATGCGCAAAACTACAATTGTACCTGTTTTTGTGTGTGGGTGTAAAACCTGGTCTCTCATATTAAGGAAATAACATAATCCGAGGGTCTTCGATAATTCATAGGGCGCTGTAGGAGATATCTGGGCATAAGAAGGCGAAAGTAGCAGCAGAATGGACAGCATAGCATAGCGGTGGGATTCGTTATTTGTACCCACGAAATGCCCAGTTGATAAAATACGGTATATGTAATTTTAAAAGGCTTTCACGGCGACTGAATTCAATAAAACATTTTTGGGCCAGCAACCGCGTCAGGTGGTTCAATGGCGAATAAGCCGACGTTTCGAGGACCATCTCTGTCCTCGTCACCAGGACAGAAATGATGCTCGAAACGTCGGATACTCACCACTGAACCACCTGACGCGGTTGCTGGACCGAGAATATTTTATTAAAAATCAGAATGGTGCAATGGCCGTGGCATGTGGCACGCATGGGAGAAAAGAGACATGCATTCATGCTTCTAGTGGGGAAACCTGAAAACAGAGACCACTTGGAGGAACTACGCATAGCTTAGAGGATAATACTGAAATGGACCTTAAAGAAGTAGAATGGGAGGTCGTGCACTGGATTAAACTGGCTCAGGATACGGAAAAAGGGGGAACTCTTCTGAACACGGACATGAATCTTCGGGTTCAATACAAGGCGGATGAGGAACTAGCAGCGTTTCAAGGACTCTGCACCACGGAATTAGTTTCTGTTCGTTATTAATAAATCAGGCACTTCAATTTACCGTTAACAAATGAAAGCCTGAAGCGGGAGAACTTGCGCCAGGCACTCTGTAGTTCTGAATGATACCGTGAGTCAGTTCCGACAGAAGAAGCTGCAACAACACAGCAGCTCTCTCTCTCTCTCTTTCTCTCTCTCTCTGAGCTGTCAAACTGCAGTAATGTTCTTCCAAACAGTAAACACGAGACTGACAGTAATTTCCGATCACCACACGTGAACACGTGCGATGGGCGAGCCAAGAAGACTTCGACGGATTCGGCTCACCATTGAAGACAAATGCGGTGTCAAAGCACAAACCAGAAATGCCATGCGTTTGTGCGTTGTGACTACACACGTGCGTGGACCGCCAAATGGGCAGAATCGAGCATTAGCCCCAGGCAACATCCTTACACAACAGACAGTCCTCGGCAATCGCTCGCTGGGCGCTTGGCCCACTACCAAAACCACTCCCCATCCCAGGAGTGGGTCTTCCTGATTTTAAACCACTTCCTCTCACACAGTACGCAGTGCAGCATCCACGCAGCCTTTAATTCTCTCCTTTGTTTCATCGTATCCCCAACCAACTGCGTACTCTACTCCCTCACTTCTCATATTCTCCCCTAACAAAAACGCGACCTTCTGATGTCAATGCATCTTTGTATCCTTTAGGAGACATGACTCCAACTTCTTAAACATACACGTACATTCGATCTGCATGTTTTGTTCAAAGCTATGGTTTTACAGCTCCTCTAAACAGCTGGCGTCTCGTTCTTTCTGGAGAGTTAAACCCTTTGAGCTACATTACACAAAATCTAAGTTCTGCCCACACAGTGTATTTATGTGTTTTGTATGGATCTGAGAACAAACAGCGATTATTTCCCTACACAGCATTAACTGGCTGGTTTTATATTAGAGGCGGATAGTGTTTACTGCGCGGTACGGATTCAATGTTTGTGTAGTTCAGGTAACTTATATTTTAAAGGGCCAACTCCGCCTTCATTAAGTGTCTTGTCCCGCCATCTTCGTCCGTAAGTTTCCGAGGTCGGTAAGGAATATGCAATATCGGCTTTCGCGAAATGAAAATGGCAACTGCAGTGTTTGTCCAGCAGCTGCATGACTGCAACACGCAGCAACGTAATGTGATTACAGAATGAGACATACACAGTAGCCCAAAGCCTGAATTTCACCAAAATAATGCTACAAATTCAGTCCCTCCTCACAGAAAGACACCGCTACTTTACCAAAAACACAAGTCGATTAGCAATGTTTACGGAAATAACGCCTCTTTACATTGAGAATCAAATGGAACAAAAAACTGACTGTGGGGACACAATACAAGTTATTTTCATGTTAGAGAAGTAGCGCGCGCACGCACGCACGCACGCACGCAAAGAGGGTGTGCCTTATAGGGACACACAAATAAACCCAAATACTGTACTCGGGGTTACTCCAGGCACGAAAGAAACGAGATAATATGAAGATAGAAGATGTGGTGGCAGCGTGCCACAGGGACGGAATTCCACGCGTATTTATAAGTTTGAACGCAGCCACAAACTGTTCGTGTGGGCACAGACCGGTCCATAACATACTGTCAGTTCATTACTACAATATGGCGCAGCACTACAGGCTGCAGGAAAGGGCACGGTCCATCTCGGTGTGCTTACGGCAGCAATCAGGAACATCTGACAGCGTATCACGCTAAGCCCTTCTTGACAAGTTCCACCGGGAAGCTCTTCGGCACATCATTACTGCCATCCAGCAGCTACCGCACATTTGTACGTAGGACTAATGACACTACCGCCACAGGGTGACCATCAGTGTCTGTTCGGCATCAGTATTGATACGGGCCTGCCTGCTGCGTTGATAAAATATGTAAATATAACAGGAAATGCGAAATACTCAGTCTAAACACAACTGTATTAAACAAACAAAAATAGCTACAAGTTTCGGCTAATGACGATAGCCATCACCAGGCTGATCACAAGAATATAACATGGAAATGTTATGGTTATAGACCGTCAGTAAACTTGATATTACCAACGTCAAATATATATATATATACACACGCGCGCGCGCGCGCGTATATATAACACCACACTTGTCAGTTTATTGACGGTCTGTAACCATAACATTTCCTTGTTATATTTTTGTGATCAGCCTGGCGATGGCTATCGTCATTAGCCAAAACTTGTAGCTGTTCGTTTGTTTGTTTAATACAGTTGTGTTTAGACTGAGTATGTTGCATTTCTTGTTATATTCTAAACGCACTGGCGATGAACCACCTAAACATACGTAAATACAAAAATCAGTTTAAATAATTCAAACACGTGAAACATTTTCTAACCACTGCAAACTGACTGCTCAGCGCGGTTTGTCCTTCACCTACAGCATGTTTCTATTCATATCGCTGATCACCGCCGTTGCTCCCGCTATTAGCACTGACAGCTTACATATCGCTGTTATGTCACTGCAATGTCCCACTGAGCACGTAAGCCTACATCCGCCAGGGTATTCCGTCAGACAGCTGCGGTGCTCAGCACAGCGATAAAACAACGCCCTGTATTGTGGTTAACACACTGTGCCAGTGGTTCTCAAATCGGGTTCAGCGGAGCCCTGGGTTCCGCAAGGGGGTGTCAGGAGTTCCGAGAGACGAAAGACGGAAGAGTTTTATTGGCAGTCTTAAATTTGTATGTGCGAATTAAAATTCGTCTGGCGACAGTCGACACTGATCGTTCAGTCGCTGATAGCAACCAAATGTCACTGACGTTCGTTTAGCCTCGCTGTACCAACTACAGCCGCCTGTATCAAAGAACTGTTCATACTATAAAGAAGCACTCCGAAATGTGTAAAATGGGTGTGAATTCTCTGGAACGCCATTTATTTTCAAAACACGTATGTAGAATTTTAGTAACTGAATGACTCGGTGGACACATTTCGATGTCCAGCCACATACACAACTAAAGCACACAATTTATATACAATCATAAATTTTCCATATAAATGAGCTTGAGAGGAAGGAAGTTCGTGCACAGACTGGTCAAGTTGTTACAACGGTGTCACTGAACAGACTGGTCAATTTGCTACAGCTGTATCACTGAACAGACTGGTCAATTTGCTACAGCTGTATCACTGAACAGACTGGTCAATTTGCTACAGCTGTGTCACTGAACAGACTGGTCAAGTTGCTACAGCTGTCACTGAACAGACTGGCCAAGTTCCTACAGCTGTGTCACTGAACAGACTGGCCAAGCTGTACAGCTGTGTCACTGAACAGAGTGGTCAAGTCGCTACAGATGTGTCACTGAACAGACTGGTCAAGTCGCTACAGCTGTGTCACTAAACAGACTGGTCAAGTCGCTACAGCTGTGTCACTAAACAGACTGGTCAAGTCGCTACAGCTGTGTCACTGAACAGACTGGTCAAGTTGCTACAGCTGTGTCACTAAACAGACTGGTCAAGTCGCTACAGCTGTGTCACTGAACAGAGTGGTCAAAGTTCCTACAGCTGTGTCACTGAACAGACTGGTAAATTTGCTACAGCTGTGTCACTGAACAGACTGGTCAAGTCGCTACAGCTGTGTCACTGAACAGACTGGTCAAGTCGCTACGACTGTCATTTAACAGATTGGTCAAAGTTCCTACAGCTGTGTCACTGAACAGACTCGTATAGTTCCTACAGCTGTGTCACTGAACAGACTCGTGTAGTTGCTACAGCTGTGTCACTGAACAGACTCGTATAGTTGCTACAGCTTTGTCACAGATCAGTGCTGTCGGCCACAGAACCTGCACCAACAGTCTGGAGGTATGCCTACTGTGTAACTGGCGGCATCTCCGATCGTGAACTAATGCCATATTACCTCACTTGACGTGAAGTGGGTGTGCCTATTGGACGACTTTCTGACCGAGAATTTTGGAAGTGTGCCCACTCTACTTCGCAGGGGGTCATCACACAATCTGTACTGAAAACGTCGTCCGCATTCCTCTTTCAGTAACGTCAATATCTTGCAATTTCAGGAGACAAACAGGAAGTACGGTGCACCAGTAAGCTGCCCGTTACGTCATCAACCGTCGATAGCAAAAACTGCGGCCAAAATATGAAAATGTAACGAGAACAAAGGGTTTGAAAAGGGTAATTAGAAAGCATGCAGTTGTTCCTCTCTACACGGCCTTCATCAGCTGTTACATGCTTGTCATCGTCCCTAGTCTCGACCCTTGTCAAGGCCGCATTCAAGGCCGCAACAGGCACCATTCACGGGACATCGACACCTAAATCAGGGCATAAGCAGGCTAAGGTCACAAAATGCATACAGCCAATACACAACTGGACGATGTACCAGATCTGACGACAGCAACATTTACAAGTAACTGACAGACCAACGCCAGCGGAACGCTGCCGACAGCGTATCTAAACGGTACAACATGCCCATGCCATGAAAATATAAGGGAGCAGAGGTACGCTCCACTCATTCTTAACCTCAGCATCAGATGTAGGTCAGTGGCCACGGTTACGTTCCGGCCACCTCACCCTCGGGAAAGAACCCGGTACCATTTAGACAGGGGCTGGGTGCGGCCAAGAGCCGGTCTGGACAATTTGTATTGTATGCGAGAATACGTGATATTAATTTGGTGACACAACTTACTGCGTCGGGTGGCTCAGTCGGTACAGTAACTAGGCTACGGCACGAGACTTCTCTCTGCTCCAAAACGTCCAGCCTGGCTCTGAGGTCTACCCAATGGGTACCGGAAGCAGTTTCCCCAAGTTACGGCGTGAACTTGATCACCCAATTCCAGCCAGCTAGTGCCGAGCTACAGCTGTACCTCTACTGGCCCTACATGCCTTCATGACACCATTACCTAGGCCTTTATGAGTAACTTAACTGCTTACTTCTTTATTAATTACGCAGTTTAGCGAGATATTATTTACACGTTTGTTACTGAAAGAGCTGTGTTGCCGTTAGAACCAAGCCACAAACAGTTCCGAGCGAACTTGAGGAACAGGGACCATTTGTTGTGTAGGACAGCAGTACACACGTTACCTTAACTGAACACGACAATACCCATCGCGTATTAGCCACACATGCCAGCTGTATCCTTAGGAAACTGAGTGTTAATCATTGGTTTGAACTTGAGGTGTTCCATCCCGAAGAGTTTGTACAATAAAAGGGGGTAAAGGTCAGTCAAACACAACAGCAGTGATGTTAAACATATAATGTGATATTACGGCTACGTGTTTCGATTCTACTGAATCATCTTCAGGCCCTTGGTCCTCACATTCTGGTGCTCGCGGAACTCCTGGGGTATCGGCTTTAGGCGTTCCTGATGAAGTGCAACAGCACGCTTTTCGTGAAGATACCTCCGTCCGTCCGTCCACGCTTTAGTGTGGGTGGCTAGAAGTTGTCGAGCATGCAAGAATTTTGAATACACGTAAAATCAGCTCAATGACAGTCATGCTGTACGGAGGGCATGTATGTAGGTCTGCGTGGCTGCCTACACTTCTCGTCTGACATCGACAGAATTAGGTACAGGAGAGAGTCCACAAATATTTGTTGGGTGTTTGGAAGTCTCGTGAAAACAAACACGGAGAAGGCCACGATTTACTTAGTGTAAGTGAATTCCGGTCCCTGATTTGCTCCTTTTTCCGAATTTTGTGTGACGTTCGGTATAACCCTGTTCAGCGGTTGTGAGTTGTGACAGAAGGACGGACTTCTATGAGGGGTGTAGCTGACACTGCAAAGACGCGAGCAGCGTGAAACCGTATGACTTTTGAAAGTAGATAACGCCTTGGTTGGGTCTGTTCTGTCTTGGAATGTACAATCCGCAGTCTGTTACAACCGGAAGTGTTTACTGCGCGGTACTTATTGAATCCTAAATATAAATCCGGCTAATTTTCGTCTCTCAGGTGACGATGTGTTCTAAGCCACCAGTTCCATGCAGCTGGCCGTCGGTAAGGAGTTCAACAAATTTCTGTTGACAGAATCCAAATCTCTATAACGGTGTCGGTGTCCCACCACTGGCCCCTTCCTCAGGCACTTGAATGCAGACCAGGCCCACTTTTACCCTTCCATCTACCTACAAGAATCCCCTGCGGTCTTGCCACAGACTGTGCTGCACAAACGAACCAACCTCTGGGCCCCGAACAACTTCACACAATGAGCGAGGCCCACGCAGCAAGAGACAATACTACGCAATGCAATGCAATCCTGCTGACACGCGTTTTTATGTTTCAAAAATCCTCGGCGCGCTCTTGCTACTACGCATTGGTAGGTACGGGTCCACTTTTCTACGTCTGCTCTGAATTTTTACAGCCAGCCCAGTGGTCACTATATGTCCCACCAGTTTAAAATTCAGCAATTCCACGTTCTGCCCACACACTGTATTTTTGTGTTTTGTGAGGATCTCAGAACAAACAGCCATTATTTCCCCATACAACATTAACTGACTGGTTTGTTTAGCTGAGAAGTGTGTTTACTGCGCGGTACGGAGTGGGTCTTTAAATATAATTCAGGTTAATTTCGTCTTGAAAGGCCGTGCCTTGGCTCACAGGGTCAGCAGCCGGTCTCCCACCGCAGGAGTCAGGGTTCCATCATAGGCCTATCCATGCGAGGTCTGTGGTGAACAACGTGCTATCCGAACAGGTTTTTCTCCAGTCCTTCAGTTTTCCCCTGTCATTGTCTTTCCACCATAGCTCCATACTTATCTGCGTCTACGTGCTGCGAGAAACCTGAGAACATTCCAAAAAGCAGTGCTCTCTCGGAAACAGGGAGCAATGGATAGGAAAGTACTCTCAAATATATTGTCTTTAGAGGATTAAAAACCAAGTTTCTTGCAGGCCGGTGCAACATCCTATCATTTTATCCTCAGGCTATCACTTTTAAGAACACAGTAAAACGTACTACAAACCAAAACTATTTAAAATACAGTACTGTTTGAAATCATACAGATTAGGCTGTTCGGAAGTGTGCGAGAGCTGTAATTGTCACTAGACCAGGCCCGCTCACCTGTCGGCACGTGACAGCCACGTGGAGAATTCAAACGCTTTCCTGCCGACGCTTATTTTTACTCATCAAAGCCACATTGCCACATCGCCACATTGCTCCGGACATACTGCGACCCTCCTCTAACCCCTCTATCGCACAATTAATTCTCAACCACAGGGCCTACAGCGTCCCGTCACTCGGTGACCCGTGCACCGACCACCCAGTGACACGGAGCAATACCCCAGCACAGCGGACAACATATCGCAGAAGGTTTATGCAGGCTGGACTCTTGTTCTGTCTCTGACTTGTCTTATTTACTTACGGCGATCTAAAAATCATCAATATTTACTCCTATTCCAACTTTCTGCTGTTCAGGTTCTACCTGCACACCTCATGCAGTGTCAATCCACACGCCCGCAGTACCGGTACCATAACACTGTCCTACTCCTCTCCTCCGTACGGTTTGCGAAACTTCACACAATGTCGCAATATCGTGTCATGTGTCTGGCGAATTACGTCTACCTGTGTCCATGGTGCACCTCGGCACATTCTAGGCTACCGATGCTGTCTGCATGCTGCGCCGTTGGTCACTGTTGACTGGGGTACAGAGGGTCCTACTAAAGGGCTCTGTGGGCGACAGCACGTCACGGGCGGCAAGGTCTTCGCGCAAGTCGTCTCTTTCAGTTGCGAGGAACGCCTAATAACGACATCGGGATGCCCGATGTTGAAACTCTGTCCGCGTTCAGTTTGATTACCAGAACCAGTGATTCAACAGAGCATATTCTGAATGCACAAGTAGACAAACCATAAACCTGCCTGCAAATTCTGTACAAAATATCGTTTAGTCCTTTATATATGAAGACAAATATTAAGTAAAAACAGGGCAGGGGGTGCAATGAGAGGCACCTTATTTCTAATTACCGGGGGAAAACAGGAAAGTTTACTGCTCTGAAGGCTCCCTGGCGGTGACCGCTCGTCCTTCTGGTAAGGCAAGGCTGTAGGCAACGTAAAGCGCTGGAAAGTGAAGACGGCAGGATAATGGTAAGTGGAACGATGGGAGTATGCAGCAGAGGAAAGAAGTTGAGCATTTGTGCTGAAATGTGTGTTGGGAGGGCAGCACTATAGCTGCAATTGTATTGAAAGATCCAGTCCTACCGCGCAGTAAACACACTCCGTCTCGGTTACACAAACCAGTCAGTTAATGTTGTAAAGGGAAATAATCGCTGTTTGTTCTCAGATCCACACAACACACATAAATACACTGCGTGGGCAGAACGTAGAATTGCTGAATGTTCAACTGGTGGTACATATAGTGACCACTGGGCGGTTAACTACATACAGGGCGATGGTGCAAAGATATGACGTTATAGCTGTACTAGTGGCAACTGTGAGCATATCACTTAGTAACACAACTGTCAGCATATCACTTAGTAACACAACTGCTAATTTGAAGTAGGCATCATAAGAGCCTACAGACTTCAAGCGCGGATCCATGTACGCCTACATTAGGAATGAAACCGGGCCTAGGCTCTCATACATGAATTCACCCGATAACTTTTCAATGAAATCCGTTCCAGTGTGCTGGACATACATACAGTGCACAGTGTGGAAGTGCCGTAGCAGCCGTCATACCGCCATAAACATTGGTAGCTGTAGCACGGCATAGCAGTGCGAAGCTAGAGCGCATTTCTGGCTCCAAGATGGCTGGCATTAGCGGCCTCTTGGTGAGTGAAAGCGGCCGCAGAGGACAGCCAATGTAGATGTCCAGGCTTTGAGAGACAGACGAAAGCGTGCAAAATAAAATAATATCGGTAGCGTTTCAAGAGGACAGCAGTCCTAGTTGGGAGCGCTACGGCCGTGTGACATGCCAGATAGACAGGCGATCTGCGAATGTGAAGGTACACGAAGGATAGATTTTTTGGTCGCCCTCATGCCAGGTGTGGCTGCTAAGAATGGCTTAGGAAATTTCCTTCCTTCTTACGGATTGTTTGGTTTGCCTCTTGCTACTATGTCGAAGGAAAGGTAAACAGCAGACGTGGCTACGGCGTTCTGAAATCAAAGAATGCTGTAAAAAAGGCAGTTTACAGTAGAGTTTGTACACGACAGCAAAGGAATGCAGAATGTCATAAAACATAATGCAAGCACAAGCGCGGCTCAAATTGGGCCTACTGCTCAAGGACACGTGTCAGTCAACACGCCTCAACTTGGTAATCCATGCACCCTGTCCAAATTGGTTGAAATGGGGTTGAAAGGCCAGGATTGGGAACTGGAAAAAATGTGAGCCAAACAGAACAATTGCATTTCAATTGTTCGGCTCGCTTCCCCGCAGTCACAGCAAAGGCAGGGGTCAATTGTGCGGACGGTCTTTCAGCACACCTGCACCCTGCAGTGCACGCCTGTGTGCTTCAACATTGGGCATTCTAAGCCAACCTCCAATAAAACCACAGAGAACGTTGATACCGTCCTGTGTACCAAAACACAGTGATGGCAAAACGAACAAGCGTCGCAGAACCAGTGATTCTGAAGCACAAATCGTTACGCCGCTGTACGAACACAAATCGCGGTAAGACTGACACAAGCAGATGCAGCTGATGCTAACTGAATACGATCGTCCAAATTAAAGGAAGCGCGTGCTGTGACGGTGCTCAGTCTATCGAGTGCACGTACGGCAGCACTGTGCAGATATCTTGGGATTGCACAGGTCGTGCGTGGCGCGTGCGACACGTCCGAGCAGCTGACGTCAAACAATTGCGACTAGGAAATGTACAAAACTAAATACAAAATATATAACTATCAGTCAAAACACAACAAAAATTATTGTACTATGTTGTACACAACCTGAAGATGGCCTAAAGAAAAGGGCCGAAACATGTAGTTGTAAAACATATTGTACAACATAATACAATAATTTTTGTTGTGTTTTGACTG
>JGI20166J26741_11648141_pt1 | contig 11264 bp, 8 predicted proteins | sample TergutCu122P5_FD_26741 | JGI IMG/M metagenome (IMG submission 26741) | reverse complement strand
GTGACTACATTGAAGGACAGTAAAACTTCGAAACATGTATCTATTTTGTATCAGTTGTAAATAAATAGTTGCCACTATTAAAGTTCCAACCCTTGTATGATGCACGGTCAGAAAAACATGAAATTATGCAATGGAGATTGCAGTGTTAATGAGAAGTGTGTTTTTTTTTTAAATTAGAATGTATAGTCAAGAGTGCTGTCATAATTAGGTCACAAACAGGTATGCAGATGGCCTCTGTGCTTGTATTTTACCTCTCACCACAGAGGCCCAGGTTCATTCTTGGACCAGTATGTGTGGGATCATGTCTTGAACAAAATGGCAGTCAGACTGGTAGAGTATTTTGTTTTTCCTTGTAAATTCCATTTCACTGGTGCTCCCTTCTCATGTTTCATTTATCTACCAGTGACAGTATATAATCGTAACAGTTGACAACATCTTCTTTTCTGACCCTTCTTAAAGCCGGAAAGTTGCAGTTGCAAATATGTCTACTAGCATGAGTTGACTGTACTTCTGTGACATATGATGCTGTGTCATATCCCAGAAGAATAGATCCACACTGCTGCCGAAATCTAATATCCTACATTGTACACCTTTATATGGAAGCTACTCTACTTTACATCCAGAGATTCAAAAACTTAGAATGAAGAACCCAGTGACACATGGTTGTACCCCAGCTGATTGGATGCATCATCCATTGCTCCTGTGAAAACCTAAGAACTTGCTTTGTTATGAGGTCTCAACTTGGTCTCATTGTAGTAAGAAGCACCAAATTACTGATGCTTGGTCATTTGCTTGACTCCTTTTCCATTTCTGTTATCTTTATTGTGATAATACAGAGCTAATGTGTGTGTTTTTATTTTTTTTTCCGCATAGGGTCCACCTTTACCACACAACCCATCTCAACCCCAGTAGCAGAGGGGGATGATTTTCGAACTCCCGCCATTTTACAATTCCAGGTGAACACCATGGAATGGGACTTGATTTTCCATCAGGGGGTGGGAAAATTATCATCACTGTGAAAGACAATTTGTGTGACGTAGCAACGCACAGCACGGGCACAAACCGAGAAGTTGCTGGGGAATGAACTAAGTGAAGAATTAGTTTTCTGTTCAACCCTTCAGAAGGGTGTTACTTGCGAAGATTTCCTCTTCACCCCTCGTGACAGACGGCGTTGTTATCAGCAGCCCATTTCCTAATCTAATTGTGTAAGTATATCAGAAACAGAGGCACAATCATGGATCTTGGCCAGTACATCCAGAAGAAAAAGTGTATTACAGATGAAAGAATGACTCCAAAGTCCCTTGTTTTCAGACAGCAGTAATTCCTACCCCCTTGAGTTTAATGTTCCAAAAAATATATATAAATATATATATACTTTTTTTCATGATGCCATTTACAAACATGTTTTCCTATCAGCAGAGAATGAAGCCATATTATGATATCCCACTTCTATTATTATATTTTAACTTGAGCTGCCTTAATAATACCCCCCTCCCACTCCTATCCTGTATTATGTACATTATCATATTTTATAGTTTATTAAGTGCGACAATATAAGGAATGTTGGAGGAGCATGAAGATGGTGGTGTGTATTAATCGGAATGTGACCTTCCAACTGGAAGTTTTAATTTGTGAGAAAGATGGTGCAAAAGAGAAGAGTTGCAGTAGATATTGCCTTTATACGGATTTTTTGGAGAGAGTAAGAGAGAGAGTGTATGATGGTATTTTTTCTTCTTCTAAATACGGCACACTTAAACGTCCCGAGAACATTGAAGAAACTGACTTGGAAAGACACATGAAATGGAGCCCTTGCTGTGTAACAGTATGGAAGATTACGGAAATTGACATTTTCTTTTGTTTTTGAAGGAGTTTGCAAACAGTGGGCACAACAGTGACAGATCCTGTGAAGTGATAAAACTTTTGACATTTTCTTAGTAAGAAAATGATGTAGAGTGTGTATGCTGTGTAATTTTTCCAACACCAGCAATGAATTGAAGTGAAATGGTTTTCCTATTAGTGATGTGTTGGGCCTGTTACAAATGTGATAAGCTGGTGGTTTTTTGTTTTGAAATAAGTGTGTGTGGAAGAGGTAACAAAGATCTGGGGAGGGTGCTATTTGTATTTTTTTTAATTATTAACTTTTTCATTCAGTGAGGAATATGCATTTGGTGATTGATAGGTGCACCAAGCAAAGAGCATATATGATATCGAAGTGCAGTAAGAGCGTCGTCAAAAGAAAAAAAATAGCCCACGAGTTTCATAGTTTCAGAGGCGGTCTTACCACCCCCCATGTAAGAATTCCTTATACAATCTGCTTTATTCTTTTCAGCAATTTCCAATATTGTAAGAAAGCATATATTTGCAGTGGCTTATAATCTTTCATGTGGCCTGCTTGTGTAGCAGCATCTCTGTTCATTCATTTTTCATTACGAGGCCTTGGCATTTCTGAAAAGCGGGTGCAGTGAATCATGAGGTCTATAATTTATACTTACAACTTCAAGGTAGGCATAAATGATTAAAAATGTGTTAGTGGTTGAGTTTCTAAGTGTATTGATTGTATTTGAACCTGTTACATGATGGATGGAAAAGAGATATTACTGCTGATGTTGAGATTATTAGTGTGCAGCCATGTCTGTCGCAGTGTGACAGTTGTCTGCCCATTTTCTTATCTTTTTTTTTTATATAAATCATCTCTTGTTAAAGTTTTGTTAATTTGTGTTTGAAGCATACTTTATTGCTGTTGCCATGGAGTGGAATACATATATAAAGCTAGGATGTCTGCTTGAATGGACAGATGTATTTATTCATAATGACAGTTTTCATACTTCATTTGTCTTCATTTTGTATGCTTAGGAAAACTGACCACTGATTGTATGTTCTTGACTCTGCTGATTGTCTTGGCTCTCTTTACAGGCTGCATTTTGCAAAAGCCATCAATCTCTTATTTTAACTTCTTGATGTTTTCTTCTTTACAAAGATCATTTATGTGGAACCAAGAAGCAGTGTATTTGTGTGAGGTTATGTTACTGGGAAAATATTCGCTTCCTTGACATCTTTTCTCATATCAAGATTAAAGCTGAGGTTGGTAAGTGAAAAGAAAACCATAAGTTATGTAATTCTGCCCATTTTCCATAGGGCATTACTGAACTGTAGCAAGGAAAAGTGTGTGCAGAATCATTGGGTTTAGTGTTGTTGAGTGATGAGGGTGTTATGTATTTAATCTGCTGCAGTATGTAAAAATTGGATCTTATATGCTGTCTGCTTTAGCAGCTCCTTACTGTACAATGATAAGGGACATGCTCCATTTAGATTACAGTCATGCGGGTTGTTATGCCATGTAGTTTGGTAGTTGGTATCTTCCAGGTGTGCATAAATTTTCGAAGAATCTAGGGACCACCTCAAAATTTTAGGTGCCATCTGGGTGACATGACACAAGTTCCATACCAAGGACCCACAAATATGAGATGCCACTGTACGAAAATTTACTTAGTCAGGTGACCTAGCACCAGAGATTTTTGTACTCCTGGAATCATTCATTTGCAGCATGAACATGGTGTAAAAAGACATTATTTTGCATTTTAAAAATGGAAATGTATTAACCATCCTGAGGGATGCTATCTTCTGGGTTGGGACATCCAGAAGACAGCATTCTGCATAGACCACTGTGAGAACCTCAAATATGGTTTGGGGCTCAGCTCTTTGGCCCTGGAAGGTGAGAAAATAGAGCTGTAGGGCTCAATCCCAAACTGAATGGTACTTAATTACTTATTTACTTACTTACTTACTTACTCCATGGAGCAGAGTCCTTGAGAAGCTAATTGACTTTTAGCTAGTCAAAGAAATTCCCCACATTTTATGGAACCCAATGGTTCATTACTGCATTCACAAGTGCCCGCCACCTGTCACTGTCCAAAGTATCAATCCAGGTCCGAGGCTTGCTGTGCACACCGATTTGTATATGACCCATAACTGGATACTAATATATGAAACTACATGGTGACCTTGCAACTTTGAAAATATGTTAGCTGACTGTAGTGAATGGGCTGGACTACCCAAGGAGTAGTGATTGAATTTGACGTTCATGGGACCGTGCTTTGTTAATGTATTCTTTTAAGTATTAGCACCAAGATGCAGCATTATACAATATTCTTTATTATTGTCAATGCTGTACATGTTTCAGGCGGTTTCTCCACCCATCATCAGGAGCTCAAAAACTGTACACACAGCATCGGGTATATGCCAAGCTTGCTTGCTGCTACTGCTAGCTCACTCATGCTAGCAGTGGCAGCAAGCAAGCTTGGCATATACCTGATGCTGTCTTTACAGTTTTTGAGCTCCTGATGATGGGTGGAGAAACCACCTGAAACATGTAGAGCATTGACAATAATAAAGAATATTGTATAACGTTGCATCTTATTGGTTATACTTAAAAGAGTAGTGATTGGTTTCCTGGTGTAAGAGGTCTTTGTCTTATCAAACGTTTCCAGACTGGGTCTGGCACCCACCCAGAAGTTCCCAGAACTTAATGTCACAGCCATTTACAGCAGTAGATTTGAAACATTTGTGTGTTCTAGAAATAGGTGTGTGTTACAGGAAGTTGGTAATTTATTTTTATTGCAGTAAGAAGGGAATATTGAATATGGACTAATCATATTGAAACTGAAGCAACAAAATTTAAATTTATTGAAGGCTTGGTGGCAGAATTGAGAACACGTCATGTATGGCACAGATGGTCAAATTCCTGTGAATAGATTTCTTTTTAAATAACCAACCAGACACCATTTAACCAAATTTATTCTGTTACAAAACTCTTACATTTTTTTCGGGCATCCCCTCTGCCCATCATCAGGAGTTCTGTACTGTACGTTCGGCACTGGTAAGTTTCATGCAGGTTTTTGATGACCGTTTCCAAGCAGAGTCAGGACTCTGCTTGGAAACGGTCATCAAAAACCTGCATGAAACTTACCAGTGCCGAAAGTACAGTAGAGAACTCCTGATGATGGGCAGAGGGGATGTCCGAAAACATGTAAGAGTTTTGTAACAGAATAAATTTGGTTAATTGGTGTGTCTGGTTGGTTATTTTAAAAGAAATCTATTACACTGCACAGTAACATGAATGTAAAGTTCCTGTGAATAGATAGGTGATACATGAAATAAACTTGATATTTGGACAGACACGGCTCATAAAATATTCTAACCATTTCCTACATGTTTCGTACAAATAACTGTCATACTTCTTTATTCACCTTAAGTATAGTCAATTGTTTGTTAATTAAATGTTCTTGGATTTGTATGAAGATTGTGAATGGATGCAGTAGCCATTTATTTTAGGAGGACAACCCACACCCGGTACTGTGGGTTAGGCAGCCAGATTTGAATCTGGAATAGCAGTAGTAGTAGTACAGCAAAGATGCATTTAATTCCACTGTCCGTGCCCATGGCAAATGGACTTTGTCAATTAAAAATATTTTATGTAACAGTGTGCATATGCAGTGAGTTTGTTTTATCCTACAGATATCTTTGAACATTTTTTATTAATTTTATGAACATATTTTTAACAACTGAAAGTTCATATTGTGTGATGAAAATATGCACATATTCTGCAGCTTGAAGGTCCCACCGATTTTCTTAATCCGTTGAGTTGCACGTACAGCTCGGTTGTAGTGAGGCCAGTGTAAGTTTGTAGGTATGAATTGTGCAAAATTATGGGAGTGAACTCCCTGTTTGTATGTCCGAAAGAGACTGCAACACACGGCTAGGCAAGGTTCACCACAAAAGAAGATATAACTGTAAGTAACATGAAATGGAGATTTCACTGTACCCATCATGAGAGAGAAATTTAATGTTCCTTTCTGCACTGTAAAGTGTATTTTTGTTGGTATAGAACTGCGGTGTTTGTGTCCTGTTCCTTTGAATTTCAATTGGTCACTGGCATCTGTGTCTTAATACATGTTTAAGGTTAGCAGAACTTCTGAATTCATTCAATGCCTACAACTGCTTCTTGGTTTCATACACAATATGGAAATTGCTGGAAAGTATATGAACAAAGGTTTTATCTCTCTTTGTAAATTTCATGGCAGTCCTGATGTCATGTGTTTGTATGTTATGTATAATTTTATTTCTGTGTTTAATTTTTTTTTTGTTTGTTCTGACATTTTTCAAATGTCTTTTAGGTAGCTAATGGTAGCTAAAAGATATAATCACGAAATGCATAACTGATATTTTTAATTTTTTGTCTGTAGCATATTTAGACATGTTTTTAGTTAAGTTGCATTAATATCTCTTAATGTTTACTTCTATTCATTATTATTTTTATTAATTTAATGTTAATTATCATATCCTTCCCTCCAAAGATACTAAGAGACAATTGATGCCCACTTTATTTATTTCTGTTCTCTTAACAGGGTGGTAATCAAACTAAATTTTCACTGGTAGTATAGCACACTGGAAATGAATTGTATTCAGCTGTGCTATACTGTTTTGTGCATTGTGGATGATCAGAGGTGTTTCCAAGAGGAACAGTTTGTTTAGACTGAGTTATCCAGTAATTATGGATTGGCATTTACAAGAATCATGCAGAATTGTTGTTTTATACATCAGTATATTTGAGGCCTTGTATTTGGTACTTTTTAGTTAACTTGAAGTGACTGGCCTGCTTATTTGCTTTTATGATAGTACAAACCCTGAGTTTATTTGTACTAGCACTGTAGAAACCCCATGTTTGTTTGTATTCTGCTGAAGTGCTGCCATGTTTCAGAGTTTCCTTGCTGCAAGTAGGGTTGCCAACTGTTAACTCATCTAGGTGAAATTTGCTGTGGATGTTTCACAACCTGCAGGATGTTCTTTTTCCTCACCATTATTGTATGTTAGCTTGTGATTGGTACTAGTTTTTTAAAGTAGCTGTATAGAAGATAATTTTCTAAACCATTTAATGGGCCACTAGAGAAGAGTACAAGTTTGATTTGGTGTCATTTGTACTTCACTCTCCATGACTGGTAAGAAGCTAAAATTGTTTTCATTCTGCTTGTTAGAGTCTATAGTACTGTGGAGTAGTTTCCATTGGTACAGCCATTTCATCATTGGATCATATTTTAGAAAGGGCCTATTTTATAGACAAAGTGCAAGGTACATGTAGTCACTCGTTCTTGGTTTATTTTCGGACATGTTTCAATGTGATAGATGCCTCCAATCATCGTGGTGTGATAATTTAGTATTGGAACACTTGAACTGTTCAAGTAGCTTGTGTTTTGTTGTTTCTAAGAAATGTCCCTGGTTATTCCAGTGGTCTCAGGGGCTATACACCTGTCATGCACTGGTGTTGAGACTGATCAAGTATGTTGCTGTTGCCCATGAACCACAATGACAATACAAACTGTGTTTTGGACAACATTGTATGAAAGTCATGAACTGAAATGTGCTTTCTTCTATTTAAAATCTTGAACTCTTGTTTTCAACAATTTCCCCGTATAATTATGATGAATGTGTTGAGTATTTTTTTAACTCCATGTTTGGCCCTTTGTATTGAAGTGCTGGTTTTACTGCATATATTGTACAAAATTATACTACAGGTTGATTCTGACAGAATGGCATATTTTCTCACACATCCTTTTTTGTAGCCTGTGTTCCCACCTGAATCGATTAACAAGTGAAATGAGGTTGTTTGTTAATGGAAGTGTCAGGTTGCAATCTGGGTGACCAAGGTTGGATTCCTGGAATGGGTACAGGCTTTCTCTTTGTTTCCCTGCACATACCATTTGTGGGACTCTCTTATCCTTCTCATCGGTTGGTATTTGGTATTAGGAGCTGTCTTACCTGGATTAGGGCATTTGGAGTATGAAGGTAACGATCTTGCTGTAAAGTGAAGACTGCTTGGAGCTTTACCTCCATGGTTGCCATATGCCTTCATGCCATGAAACCAAACATGAGAATAATTTGTTATTTGTTAAAGTTTTGACTGAACTGGTGCCTCTGTGTTACATTCATTGTTGCTTGTCTCATTTGATACAACTTGAACACTTTCAACACTTGCCTTTATACAATGATAGAAATTTGTAGACTGTGTTCCTTAAAACCTTTGGAGCATAGGAAATACTTCTTGTGCTTTGCATGATGATTGGAAGCTACTTTTTATTGTATTGGCATATGAAGAACAGCATGCAAGAAATTGTCACCAAAACTAGACATTTGATGGAAGCAGCTCACACAACACTTACTGGAAGTGAATTACAGGTCTTAACAGTAGAATGTATATGGTGGCATGGAAATAGGTATTACTTTAGCAGAAGGTTTCTGTATATAGAAAACAGCCTGCAGAGGATGGAATCTTTAGCAAACAGGCTTGCATAAAATTAAATTCATATATCTGTTTCAAATAAATAAGCTAATCACTCTATATTCATGTAATTTGACAGTTTGTATCATGGTGCATCTGTTGTTACCTATGTATTTTTTTTAAACTTTGTATTTCAAGAAGTGGAAAAGACAAATATAGTGAGGCAGCAAAATGCCTTCATTTATAGAGGATAAAAATATCACAGAGCTGTGTTGTGCTGAAATTGAAAAAGTCTGCACCGAACGTACCATAGAAAGAGATTATGGCTTCTCAATACTTGGTATGCTGTTCTGATGGGTTTAGTTGAAAGTGCCAGGGAATTTTATAGAAGCAGTTTCAGTAACTTCATTGACTTTGTTTCGTTTTTGATAGAAGGCAAAAATAAAATCACGCGGTGACCAGGTTCATTAATTTGAATGTGTTTATTGTGTGGGCAGTGTGTTGTGCATTGGTGATGATGCTGTCATCCCAAGGTTTATGGAGCACTGGGGAATTGATACTGACAAGGAAAGCAGTGTTCAAAGAGAAACCAGTCCCAGGCCTGTGTGATGAGAGGACAACTAAATGCCTGACCAGTTTTATCATTTGTATGTTGAAAGTGCTTATGTTATGTCACATGATCTCTTCTCTTACACATTTTTATTTGTAGAAAATAGAGTGCAGATGTAAAAAAAAAATTAATTTATAAATAAAATCAAAATATTTTACTAACTTTTATCAAGGGATGTAGATGAGTGTTCGATCAGAAGGACGAGAGGGCACCGTTAACATTTTTATATCTGCAAGTTGTTAAAGTGAGAAATGTGAATAGAATTATTCATATGATTGGTTTGTGATGTTGACTGTTGGCAACATGTATCCTTGCTCATATCATCGTCATGTTAACAGTTGGCAACACTTATCCTTGCTCGTTTAATTGTTTTTTGTGTCTCACTTGTTACCGTCGTGTTTTAAATTGTTTGGCAGCAAGTTCAGTTTTACTGCATAGAGTGGCAGCACTTTTAAACTGCGTCGAGATGGTTTATGGTAATGTAATATTGGAAATAAATTTTTGCATCATGACAAAAGTGAAAAATCTTAACAGCGAATCAGCCGTGACAACTGATGACAAAACATGTACTGTGTAATGTATAATCAATATAATATTGTATTTTTCATTAAGCTGGACAGCTTCACTAACTAAAACAAATTTTAGAGTGCTCTTATTGATTCAAGAGGAACGCAGTGTTTCTTCCTTTCCTGTCTCTCGCAGTGGGAGCCTGTGCGAGTTGTGGTGTATTATTTTTCTGGTGCAAATGTTTCGGATCCTGCTTTTACAGAGTATAAATGAGAAAATTATTTTATCCCCTCCCCCATGGAATTCCGAAAAATTGTGCCATGGAGAATGTGAAGTGAATCATTGAGAGACGTGAGACACATCTGGTAGCTTGTTACATTGGAGAAAGTGTCTTTCTGTTTTTCTCTTTTTTTAAAACGGAAAATGTAATTATTATACAAACAAGAATACCTGCTCCTGGTGATTCTTTTCAGTGGAAAAATATTTGACGAGATAACAGTGACATAATAAATGTGCCATTTTTCCATATGTTATTTGATGTTTTACCCTTTTTCCTTGTTTTTATCATCATATTTGTCCTGCTTCTGTCCAAGTTTTCATAAATGAGTAGGACCAAGAAGGTATCCCATCAAAATTAGTGACACATCATGTGACCACCAGCCATCTTGCTTCAATTATGTTAATTATTGCAGACATGAAAATTTTGATTTTTTCCTTGTGGTATGTTGTCGCAACTTTCCAGCTTCTTTTGGCTGTAGATATTTTGCAACATTCGTATGACAGGATTGTTTGTTCTTTGCTTCATTCTTTTGCATACATCCGTGAATCATTTTTTTCAGTAGGGGAGGGCTGAAATGCCTTTCATCTGCCCTGTTTCTGTAAACTTTGGCAAAATTTAACATGGAGCTACAATGTAGGAAGATCTGTACAGTTTTTTATGACTGTATGCACCTACCATATGTTCAGAGAGTGGAATTTGAGGTAACATTTTCCAGGGAAAAGTGCATTCTATGTTCCAGAAAATACGGTAAGTAGGTATTATGAGTTTTACAGAGAACATGATTCTTTTAATAACTGACTGGAGATTCTTCTGAGAAAACTGCTGTTATAAATGTAGGTTTCATGTAATTCAGGGGTAGCTGTATGGTTTTGGAACCTTTTCAAATGGTCCTGCATATGTTTTCCATAAAATATGGGTATGTGCTTCAGATTATATATTTAGAAATTTTCAGTCTGGGCTTCTCTAAAGCAGTACACCCTGCCTGCTGGTATATAGGTAACTAGTGTAACAGTGGAGTTGCTGTAAAGTGATGGTAAATAAGTACCATGTTGTGAAGATGTATGGAGGAGTTAGTCTGTAGCTCTAATAAGTAGTCAGCTTCACCCCCAGCTGTTTTGCCTCTGGGGGAGAGCCGCTGTACCTGTTGTATAGGAAGTTGATTGGGTCCCTTCTGGGAATTTAACCTTGATTATTGTCTCAAACGTATTCATCCCATTGTGTTAAACAAAGATAGTTTAGAAGGCCATCATTCACAACTAAATACATTTTATTATGTACATATAATTTGGTTACAGTATGGTTCAGTTGGAATAGGCCTTTGTCAGGTAATACAGAGTACCAAGTATAGAAGGGTTAATGCACCTTAAAAGTGTTTTTTAATCAAAAAGAGATGGTACTCTTTATTACCTGATCGTGGTCTGTTCCAGCTGTAACCAAACCATATGTATGTATCAGTAATAAACATTTTTAGTTGTGATGACCTTCTACTGTATCACTCAGTTATTGTGCCATGACAAACTTTCTTTTTGAGGTTTATTTTATGTGCTCTTAGCACTGCAGAATGTCCAATGTTGAATTGAAAATGATATGGAAGC
>JGI20166J26741_11648030_pt1 | contig 11266 bp, 5 predicted proteins | sample TergutCu122P5_FD_26741 | JGI IMG/M metagenome (IMG submission 26741) | reverse complement strand
AGAAGAGAGTACAGCTATATCTCTACTCCCAATAAAGAAGAGAGTACAGCTATATCTCTACTCCCAATAAAGAAGAGAGTACAGCTATATCTCTACTCCCTATAAAGAAGACAGTACAGCTGTATCTCTACTCCCAATAAAGAAGAGAGTACAGCTACGTCTCTACTCCCAATAAAGAGGAGAGTACAGCTATATCTCTACTCCCAATCTGGGCCTTCGTGGCCTGTTTCAGGGTATACCTATTTGCATATCCATGACAGGAAAGGATGAAGAAAAGCCAATGAAAAAACACAACATTAAACTTAGAAAATTTCTCATTATGAAACTTGTAATGTGTGCTTTATACTGGTAGCTGTAAACAAGAGCCCCTTCCGATCTCATACTGAGGGAGAATAAAATCTTCCTTAGACCTTATAATAAACCCCATCGAGTAGAGATTCCGGTCATTTGGTCTACCAATAACTAGCGTTACATTCAATCACGAACAACAGAGCAATGACCCTGCTGTATCCTCCTCGAAAACACCTCAGTAGCCGTACATAAATGACCGAGTACCGAAAAATGACAACGCGATCTCCCACAAAAGTTATTCAAATTTAAAACATATGAAACGATTAAGAATTTGGCGCAGAAAGCAAGAACTCAATTTACAGTACCGCTTCAACAACACATTGCAGAAAAAAGTGAAATAAAACTGTAAAACACAGTGGTGTGTCCGGGGGAGGAGGTTTCGTAATGTCGAAGGATGCCACAGTTGCTGTATACCAAAGTTCATAAACTAGGCAGAATTTGTGCACGCAGCCCACCGTTTATGAGTCACGTGGAGGAAAATGCAGGCACATGTTAGTCACTGGTGACTGACATTCAAAATTTTGTGATAACTAAGTTAGAGTGGACGTTAATTTTGCGTGTCATTCTCTTCTGAGGAGAGTAGAAAAAGGTTCACGGCATACAGATAATGGTCCGAGAGGGAGCCAGAACACTCAGTCGAGATAAAGAATGTCTGTCTCTCGGCACAGAAGCCAGGCCCAAATGAAATACCATCGATCATTATATGTATATCATTTATGTCAATCAGACCTTGGGCAACGCCGTAACACGTAGTTGGTTACCGGCTTCTCCGCGCGGAGAAACATGTTTAATCCCCCGCCAATACAATGGTGTTTGTGGTGGACAAATTGACCTTGGGACCTGTTTGTCACTGAGTACTTTGACATCCATCTGTCCGTTTCATTCTACGAATGCTCCATATCATTGCATCGCGTTTCTGAATTTTAGAAATCATTTGAGAACCTGGATTTTACTCCAGCTGCTTTGTCGGCGAAAACCAGGTTGTCTTTCTCAAGCCATGGTAGGCCTAATTACTGATTTCAACAAGCTAGATGCTGCTTCAGAAAAACTAATCATCCATCGTTCACAGGATATGGCAGCAATCTTCGTGTCATGCTTATATTTTGGCTTCCCAAGCCTGTACACTACGCTAGTGTGTGTAGCGTGCAGTCAGCTGGAGAAGCTCAGAGCGGCGCTGCTGGAAATCAGACAGACACACGTCAAATCAGAGCAAAACTGCGAGGTTGCGGGCGACCGGAGAGATGGTCATGTACGAGCTCATGCATCCGATGAACAATTCCGTCGCATGCAGAAACAACTTAACAACTGAATTAAAACTCGTGCTATTTTGCCAATTGTTTGTGTCCTATAAAATGTTCTTACCGTTTTTTCAGATACATGGAAACCCTAGAAGACACAATGAATCTCCCTCTGTGTGGTATACTGTTCATGATCCTAACACAATTGTGTTTTGACGCCTTCTCCGCAGTCACGGTAAAGTACTGACTTACGTTATCAATACACGACAGTAACGCCTGCAGTAAAAGTCAATTTTTGGCATATTAAATGAAGATTATCTCTCGTCACTTTACCCGATTCTTAAAGAAATATAAAAAAACTTTCAAAAACAGCATCATTACAGCTATCTGAATAAGGGCAGCGCAACTCGCTTCTTTGGAGACAGACATTGTATTTGTAATATTATACATATCACGACCAAATTGCAATAAATTCTACTGTTCCATCTGAGAACCTGTAATTCATATCATTTTTACACTTTTAGGATTATTTGCTTCTGCTTAGAGCAAACAATCAATCTGTTCGACTTACAAATAAACTAATAGTTTGTATTATTTCCGAAACCCTGTTAAATCATATCAATCACCCCCACCCATCATCGAGAGTAGGAATTCATATACCTATGAAGATAAGTCCCCTAAATGCCTTCACGGCAAAAACAGGGACAACTTTGTCTCTATTAAATCACACACCCACCCACACACACACACACACACACACATATATATATATATATATATATATATATAATTCTCATTCGTGTTGTAAATATTAATTTAATACAATTAAATTTAATAAGAATTAGACCTATATTTAATTTGCATTAATATAATCTACCAACCCTAGGGTTTGTGTTCAAATTTTCACTCTCCGCTGCAGTGCATTCCATGATGTCAAAAACAAATCTACTCCCGTGTGAAAAACGGGGAACGTACGACAAGAATTTAATATTATACGTTCGTGCATCTATATTACATAAACAGATCAAGCACTTCCTATCCACTTACTAGACTGCTTACATATATGAATGAAAAACATACCATAAAAACTGCATGTACAAATGTTTTTTCTTGTGATGAGGAAGAAACCAGCAATTGAATTAAAACATTAATTTAAAAGTATACATTAGTTGGTTCACGTCATATGACTGTATCACAATGCACGGTACAAAAAACATACAATTCAACATTCCGTCCAATTCTAACTTACAGAATTCGTAAGAAGTCACGTAGAGGCGAAGTATTTTAACATCGCAGTACGATTATAAATATATTATCTGAGGTAACATGAACATTCCGGAGCGTAATTAGCATAACTTTTATAATCGATGACCACGTGAAATGGTGGTACAAAGTATATGCAATTTTAAAACACACGAAAGGTTGATTGCCTTTAAAAAGATAAGGCCTTTTCTTTGAGTGGACAAATTGATTTGTTTAGAACGTTCTTCCTGTAGAGATTTAACATTTAAAAAACCGATGCTGTAATAATTCTCGAAATATCATTCTTCTAAGCTTTCTCACAAAACCAAGAAATATCATTGTGTGAAGATAAAGGCCTACGTCTGTCTGTCTGTCTGTCTCTCTGTAGAATAGTATTAACGCTTAAACACTACTGGGCACATAAAGCTGCGAAGTAATATTGCAAATTTTTACTAAGACTCATACGACAAATACGAATTTCCGTAATAGGCCTAGCACCCATTGATTGATTAATTCAAATATACACATAATCAACTATTACTTAAAAGATACGCATAAAGTTTAGCCCGTGAAAGCCACGAAGTCTTAGAGTAGAGTGACATTAGGCAACACTCATTCATTATCTCGGCATAAATTGTAGTCGTTGGTTAGCTTAACTCCATGGACGCTTTACACCCGAGGAAACAGCCACTGACGCAGGCTCAGCCAGAAAATGATGGGCTTCAGTGCCCATCCGGGCATTTCGGAGAAGATATAGTTAGGCCTATACTTCTTATCCTTACCGCGCATCACATAAAAATTCCTCGACGTCTAGCCATACCCTAGTTCACTACACCGACTACGCTATCCCAGTTTCTACCGCCAACTAACCTTTTGTGATATTTTATATCAAATAATTTTTCATAATGTGGCTCGTCATTTCTGATTCTATTCATCCTGACCGACTTCAGAGTTTACTGTACATAAAAAACAAGTACCGTACATGTGATCTTTCATTCTACAAGCACTTTAACAGATTTTCTGAAAATCGATAAGGCATACCTCGCTAAAATTTCTTGGCCAGTTATATCAGCCAAAAAGCCCATTTTTTGTAGGTCAAAAATTAAATCATTTCCAAGATCATGTTTCAACTTAATAAACCGCAAGAAACTCAGTTCCAGTTGCTGTCTACTGCATTGCACAGCGTTTATTTCCACTTACTTCACAAAGAATATAAGAAAAAGGCTGATATATATATTTACTGGGTGCAATTAACAAATTAATTGCGTCGAACAAATTTTGATAGAGGGATAGAAAATATTTTAGCTAACATTTGGAGAAAATGAAGTCTGGTGAACATGAGTGTGGTAGTCCCAGGACTAGATAATATTAAACTATTAATCATGGTAGGAAAATTAGATAAAAAGTGGCCTATGTTAGAATAGGCGTTCTCACAACAATTATGCTGTAGTTTCAGGGCCACAGGGACGAAACGCATGCGGCGACTGGAAAATAGTTACCGGTCGGTCAAAGGGCCGTTGTTCCTTTACTTTCGGGGTCAAGAAATCCAGTATTTTTTAACTGCTTCACCTTGACCCTGAAGGCAGAAACGTCGGCAAATACCCCCCAGTCCAGGCGGCGTAATACATTGTAGACTGCAATCGCTGTCCGTATTTCAGGTCTCACACTTTTGCTACGTACGTATGGAAAATTCCCTGTAAAATGCCAAACAAAAAGAAAATGGATACTGCATTGACTATCGGGTAGGTCTCTAGTTACGGGCAATGTGTATAGCATGCGACATCAGATAAGAAGACAGATCACAGATATAGCTTACACATAAATTTCAGGTTTATCACGGACAGTCAAAAATTAAACACTGATAGGGCGAGCAAGTTTAACTTCGTATCCAACATATACAGTTGAACTAGGTTATAACGACATCGGTTTGTGTGACACATCGGCTATACACTTACACAATCGGTGATTACAACTAATTCCGCAAAAAAACCTCCTTTTTTTTTCGTTTTGCCTCGCTTAGTACGACATACATACGAACATCTACTTTCCATATAACGACATTGAAATTCATATTTTCAATACAATTTTTCAGGATGTAGACAATTTTGAAAATTGTACTAGCCCGTCGTCCTTAAGAGGGCAAGTCCTCTGACCTTTCAGGTAGCTACATACATTCCAGGCCTGGAAAATTACAATAGTAACGATAATTCATTTTGTGCTTACAGTTGTCTTCTACGTTTCTACTCCTGCAGTTAACAGGAGACTGGTACCGCGATAACGTGGCTACAGTGAAAAATACAGGGAAGCTTTCGAGCGTCGAACGAAAAGTTAAAGTTATATGAGAGTTAATAATTGTAAATTGCAAGCTGGTCTGAACCGGGAATTTGGAATTCTACAAACCAAAAATTTGGTAAAAGATATCAAAAATTATTAGTGCGTTTGAACAGAACGGAATAAGGATAAAGCGATGTTGAAAGTATGAAACAACAGGCGTCGGTGAGGCGGTGGTGAAGTGGTTGAAACAACATAGAATTGATAATATAAAATTGAGTGTTCCACTTCTCATGACAACTTTTATTCTTAATAAATTTTAATTTCAAGTCAATATATTTTTCAGCGTTAGCCTGTATGGAAGTTTAGAATTGCAGAAGAGTAATTTCTAATTTTCATTCTAAATTAAATATGAAATACATCATAGCGTTAACATTAAGTGATATGTCTGCAGGTATGTATTTTTTCTTGAAATACTTTTCCTTCACTTATACCAACATCTCGCTTAGAGCGAAATTCACTTATAACGACACAATTTATTCGGTCCCTTCTCTTACGTTATAACCGATTTCGTCTATACAGTGTTGTGAGATTTAACATTCTTACAACTGTGAGTACGAAGACTGTTGTTTTCTGGTTCGTGACGCCGGACAGTCTGGTCACTTCTAAACCTCTGCACGGCGCACCACACAATAAGGTACCTATATTCGAATCTTACGACATGGGAATATCTATTTGGAAAAAAAATATCAAAAGTAACAAAACAAATTATACGAAGTACAGGAAGTCTGCGATAAGGAAAAAAGTCTTCTTTTTCACTTCCATGTGTTATTTCGGTGTAAAATTCATACTATACATAATACAGTTCCACCATATACGATTCTGCTAATAAAATACTCATTTTATTGACGTTTACCGGCTAAAAGGAATAACGTATATCCCATCTATTTCCCTTCCGTGCCTGAGTGGCTTCTGTTTCACTACCAGCTATAATTTTATCTTAAAATTATGGCACATGTTTTGGCACTATATAAACAATCTATTTTATATTTACAAATTCTTTTAGCATTATGATTATCATCAACAGCAACAACGGGATGTGGCAATACTCTAATACATGGAATTTCATCACCTTAATAGCAAGATTATTTGCACTCAGGGCCAAGCTAACATGAAAGCGTTTTGCAGATTTGGTAAGAAAGTCTATTCATTACTAATTCTTGCTCCAACGATATTGGCGATAAATATGTTTACACATTGTACCCAGAAGCTGCACAATTTCGGCCCATAATTAACATCAAAGCTTTCTTAGATTTTGTTTGATATATGTGAAACGAAGATTTTTAAATTTGAGGAGACATAAAATTGGAGCATATAAAAATGTGACACATTATATCAAAAGAATTAAAAAAGGAGTAATCAAAAGTATGCTGAGATGGTGGTCACAATTTGTGTTCGTTTTGTCTAGTAGTGTTAGGAAAATTCACCCAAAAGAAGAAGATAATTTCTAATTCTGCTGAATGGACATGGCAAATACAAGTCCCCATTCTACATGGATTGAGCGTAGATCGAACATTAAAAAATAAATAAAAAAATGGGGGTTCGTTAGAAAAGCCTCGAAGATATGGGCCCAATTTGTGTGCCCCCAAAATCTGTCCATTGAAAAATTCAGTACACAATTATGTAACATCATGTTCCGTAAACCCACAGAAACTTCTGTAGCCTCAATGGCAAACAACGGTGCAAGACTACTTACCGAACCATGGACGGTTATTTATTCCGCTCCTTTCACGTCTGAAACAAAGAACGACAAGCTAGAACATGTTCTGAAGAAATTAAAAATTCTGTAAAATGAACGTAATTTATTGCCGCTTCTACTTAAGTTTGCAGAGAGTGAAAAAGGTTTACTGTAAAAGCACAATTATATATCAAAATGATGTAATAAACAGAAATATAAAAAATGGTGTAGCTGCTCCGTTGAGCTGTGTGGCCATTCTCTGGTTTCTTTTTTAGGAATGGATTTCGCATTGCTTTCCTTCTTTACCTTCAAATTACTTTAGCCTGTGTTTGTTTAATATATGAGTGTCTCGCATATTGCTTCTTTCAGCATTTTTCGCTTACATTTTCTTCTAATGTTTTGGAATTATAATACCTAAGATATTAGTTATTTATGCTTCAATTTTTGTTTTGGTATCAGTGGATAGTTCTGCTTCTTTTAAGACTGGAGTAGGCTGAAAAATTGGTGGTGGTCCTGATGATTTATGGTTTTCGGTTGGGATCTAATGAGTGCCTGCTGTTTGGGAGTCGGATTATTCGCGTAGAAAGTACGTAAACGACAGAAATTCCTCTTCGGGGATATGGGAATAGTTAAAACGATATATGCATGTGCACTCGAAACCTTTGATCGTGTTCCCATCTTTTGTGCTTTTCATCCAATGTGCGGGAAAAAAGGTATTTCGATACTAACCTCCGTGAATGCAACATTAGGATCGTTAGCATTAAATTTGTTTCCTCTTGTTGATAGTGTGTCTTGATGGGCTTGAAAATATTTCAGTCGAGGGGTTGCGTGTCGTGTGGTGAGGCAGACACAACATTTCATTGCCACGTCTTCTACAGTACTTTAAAATCACTGAGAATAATTTGATATAATGCACATCAAAGATCAGCAGACACTACGCTCTACCGGTGCATCTGAAAATGTTGAAGCCATTGGATAAAAATATCGGCATTGATATGAGACGAATCGGTTATTGCGATTTCAGATTATGTGGTAAATCCTGCTTGTATATTTCCCTGAAATGAACCAATTTGAAAATAACACAAGAGGGAATGAATGCACAATTTCAATTTAGCATTAAATAACAGAAAAATGTTAAAGCACGTGAAATTTTTCGGAAATTTATTATAAACAGGATACCCTGTCTCGTCCATATCGAAAATACGGTGTAATTTATCGCGGATATTGATTTCTGAAAACAGATTCCTGTATAAATCAAAATATTGTCAACTGCTTTACGATTCCATCTCTGTATTCTTGCTCTCGATAAAATTCCGGCTTTCTAAAAAAAAACCAATCTTAGCCAGCACACATTTTGTCTTTATCCCAAGGATTATTTATAAAATTCAAATTAGCCAACAAAAACGCCGTTCTACAGATCTGCTTAGAAGTACATCCGAATGCTCTCCCTGCTAAATCCTTCGAGCTGGCAACCAAATATTTTTCTTTCCCGTCGCTTAAATTTGTAAAATGACCAGAAGATTTAGCCTTTATTTCGACACTTAACGCTTTCTGTGTTTTAGTGATATTCCTACGATATTTTAATGTACAATATGGGACTTGGAAAAGAACGACTGCAACCCTCAGACTCACGCCCTTTCTCATGACGCTTAAACCAGCTCGGTCCTTGTCGTTCTCTTTTCATTTCTTATAGGAATGTTTCCTTTGTACGTTCGTACCACGTGGAATACGGCAGCAAAACAACATTACAATGTCATATGGAATAAGGTATCAGTAACATCACGAAAACATGTATTTCTGGGACTGAATATTTCCTCTGTCACTGACCGAAATAGCAACAGATATTCAGAGTTCCATAATTATGCTCAATGTGAAGGGAGTGAAAGAAGACGAAAGGCATCTTCTACGCAGAGGCACTGCATAGGGTTATTCTACAACCAATGACCTTCCCTCAGAAAAATATAGACTATTCTGCAAGCTGTGCCTTATCTAAGAAGGCATGTTTATATATGAAGAAATAAACACAATACAAAAGGCAGACCTCTCAAATTTGAGCCCTAGTTACTTATAATGGAAACTTAAAAAAAAAAAAGGACTTGGCGTTTTGCACACATAAGTTGGGACATAACGTCTACAAAACAAAATTCGGCTGCCCAAAATGGTTTCGTAGTACGCGATTTGCTTCTTTTGGGCAGAATAGCCCAGTGGGAGGATTAGACCCAACCTACAATATATGAAGAGTAAGTTATTTACAAAGAGTGTTGTTTAATGTCATATATTCGAAATAAGATTGGCGGGCGAGCAAATGCATGCCGCACAACTTCAATTGTACTGACTACAATAGACTACAAATAGAGTTCTATTAACTATATATATATATATATATATATATATATATATTAGGGCCTACAAGGCGTTCTAAGTGAATGAAGATTCATTCCCCTGTTCAAATGCAATACTCGTTCAACTAAGTCATGCGATATTCTAAATGCTTCACGTAAGATGTGGAAGTGGAAAAGTCTCGCTGAATTCCATCACCCGTTCTATCCATGTCGACCGTAATTCCAATACACCAATTTTCATATTACAGAGTTGGGGAAATCACATGGATGTACTTCAAGCCGCATTCGTGTACATTTGTTCAGTGGCAAACGTATGTGCATATTGTTGGCTAGGAAATGAGTTGTCAGAACAGGTAAGAAAGTTTATACCCTCAAACCAGACATGTATTTAACTTTCTAGATACTTTTACAAACGCAACATACTTCGGCTATCTAGTATGTAATATAAAACGCATTCCACGGCAATTTATCAGACATTTGTTTCAGGTAATATATGAGGGGTGTTGATAAGTCCTTAGCCTGAACAGGAAGGAAAAAGCTATAGTGACCAAACTCGGAATTTATTCAACATGTTTCCCACGAAGCTCAATACGCTTCTTAGCCACTTGCTCTGACTTTTGCAAGCCACTCAAAAGAAAACAAATTCAGGAAGTTGTCCGTCCAACCAGGTCTCCGCGGCAACAATGACCTCCGCGTCGGAAAAAAAATGGCGACCTTTTAATTGTTTTTCAGTCCAGGGAACAGATAGTAGTTCGACGGGGCCACATCCGGAGAATAGGGTGAGTGATCAACACATTGGAAGCCCAGGTAGGCCAGTTTCTTCTGGGTTGCAAGTGCCCAGTGAACCGGGGTATTGTCGTGCACGAACAAGACCCCCTTGGTGAACTTCCTGAAAGTTTTTTCTTCAAAAAGTCCTTCAATTGCACCAGCACAGACGAGTAATACTCCGCGTTGATAGTTTGGCCCTTTGAAAGATAATCAATGAGGAGGATGCCCTCTTGGTCCCAAAAAAATCGAGGCGAGAAATTTTCCAGCTGATTTTTACACTCGGAATTTTTTGGGGCAAGGCAGGTTGAACCGCTATGCCGCCACTCCATTGATTGTTGCTTTGTCTCCGGGTCATAGTGATAAAAAAAGTTTTCGTCCATGGTCAACAGTCGTGACAGGAAATCATTTCGATCGCGCCGAAAAAAAAATTCCAGAAGTTGCTCAGACGACTGGCACCTTTGAAGTTTTTGATCTGCTTTCAGGCATTTCGGGACCCACTTCGCGGAGAGCTTCCGCATGTCCAAATCTTTATGACTGATAGACCCAACCAGCTCACGTGAGATTGCTCAACTATTGATTTAGCCAAAATCCGTCGGTCTTCCAAGATTAGCTTGTCAATTTGATCAATAATCTCCGGATGATCACTGTTTTGGGTCGTCCAGGACGAGGCGCATCAGAGGTGGAAAAATCACCACATTTGAACTGGGCCACCCAGTTTTTGACGGTGGCATACGATGTTGCACATTCCCCTAATGGTTTTGTCAGAATGGCATGAATATTCTTCGGCGCCTTGCCTTGAAGGAAAAAAAATTGATGACAGCTCGCGTCTCGATGTTTTTAAAATCGCGCACGTCGCCTGACATGCTTCCTTTCAGCCTCTGTAACAAGAAAAGACTTGCAGTTCGGCACATGAACAGACCCCTCTTTCCAACGACACTATCTATTCCATCCTACGACGTCGGGAAGTGGGTCAGGCTAAGGACTTATCAGCATCCCCTCGTATTTAGAATAAACGAACATTTATTATCAGATGCCCTAAGAAACTTTTTACATATCTACAACATAAGTAACACGTCTTTACCTAACCGTCAGTGATACAGAATAAATTTATGTACACTGTGAATAATCCTGTCTACATCCCCCACGAATCGCAAAACAAAAGCATGTTGTGCATTAAAGTATTTTTCTATGGGTTATTCTTACCTATTACATGATTAAGTGTTAACCCTTAGGCTACCGGATTAAATTTCACTTGCCATTTAATAATATTAACCCTTAGGCTACTAATTTCGTATATATATGGAGCTCCTAGTAAA
>JGI20166J26741_11647808_pt1 | contig 11267 bp, 9 predicted proteins | sample TergutCu122P5_FD_26741 | JGI IMG/M metagenome (IMG submission 26741) | reverse complement strand
GACAGACAGACAGACAGACAGACAGATATGATAAAGCAAACACTCACTTTTTGCAAGTATGTGAATGTGCCTAACAAGGGAACACTACCTTATTTAAGGTCCTGTGATAAGGATACAAGTTGGAACTTTCAATTTACAAAAACGTGCTTCTAGTGAAAGACAGTAGGACAGAAGAAATTATATGGGTAAAACTGGGTGAAAATTATTCTGTTCTGGTGTCTGACATCGTATAGAGTGGTGCATAGGTACCAACATTTTTGAGGAACCTACTACCTTCACCATTAGGTAGGAAAGTTGCTCTTAGATAGATGGAGGATATATTACAGACAGTAACATCATGCAAGAGAATGTGTCATTTCTGTTATTTCTCATAGCTGACAAATTTTCAGTAGAGAGGAAAGCATCCATCCAAATTTGGAATAATTTTAATTTAATGTGGCCTTTACAGCATTAATTGCATAGGTTAAATAGCATATTTGGCATGATGAATGTTAATGATGAAGTGACAAGAATATAGAAAGAAGTAGTTACTGTTTCTTGATTTATTTAATGACACTTTGAAAATAGTGTTATTCATGTAATGCCATACAAGAATATGCATTATTAATAAGGATGTAAAAAAATGTGTCTGGTTTTAAGGCTTTAGCCAAGATGTCTGGAGGGACTGAGGAAAGTCAGAGTAATCAATCAGGATTGCTGGCCAATAAACCTGGGACCTCACACACATAAATTACATTAACCACTTACTGCAATGTTCATTGCCAGAAGCTGAATATGGAAAAGATTCTTATATAGTAACATACAAACCACAGACATAAAGTTCATACTTGAAAATGGGAATAACACAGAGAGTTTGGTTTAGTTTATTTTAGTTTTTTCATTCATCCACTTAGTCACATGTGTGATACTGGACACCTCAACTTCAGTATATAATGTATATATTTCAAAACACAACTTATGATATATTGACATCCAACCAATACAATATAATAAATAGCAATACAAAATTTAAGCAGTTAGACATAACGTGTGATTGAACTCACATATTTATACAATCTAGATGTCATCAATATGACATATGTTCATCCACTGAATAACACGTTGCAGCAGAAAGGATCTCAACTCCCTTTTAAAGGGTTTGTTCTGATCCACTTTTTGTATGTGGTTTGGCCTCTTATTATACAGTCTAATACCCACAATCACTACACTTTTCTTACAAGAATCTGTACTAAAGAACTGAACATGGAGATCCACTTTTTTTTGGCATATTGTAATTAAGAATTTGTACATTTTACTCTATGGATTCTTTGTACTTTTTAATGTAACATACTATATCAAGAATGTATGAACAAGCTACTGGTTGTACTTATATATTAAATCCTGAAATATCCATCTATAGGACATACACTTAGTATCACCACTCATTACATCCTTTAGAAACATAATAATATAGCATAATTTACTTAATTTTGGGCATAATGATCCCACCTGGACATTATATTTTTGTTTGTCAGTGATATATATGCCTAACAATTTTAATTTCGGTCTATAGTCATCATCCATATTATCAAAACTGACTTGTGGTTTTAAAGGATTTCTATTCTGTATAGTATGAAATGACATCGCTATTGTATTTTCTTTTTTCCTTCCCTCTTTCTTTCTTAGTCTGATCTCTTCTTTCTACTCTCTGTAAGTAAAAGCAATCCCTGTACAAGCCTGGATTATCCCTGTGGGTGGGTTCCAGGTGGTTGAGGCTCCCAGATTTCAAGAAAGTCAGCACATGAAGGTGGTAAGGTTGTCAGCCCTACGCACTGGCCGCCTTTACCCTCCAGGAAATATTCATGGTACTTATTTCTGTTACAGGCTGAGTCGACCCCAGGGTCATGGTTTGGCTGGAAGAATTATGTCAATGAAAAATTTCAATGACACCATCAGGGATCGAACCCACATCCTTTCTCATTATAGGTGTAGAGGGTAATTGCTGCACCTAATCACACTCAATGAGACATCCACACTTGGCAGAACTCTTCTGGGTGAGGGATCGGCCCATTGCAGAGATTTCTATCTGTACAACATGCTCATGGTAGGATTAAAACCCAATATCTCTGCAAGATTGCAAGCCTTAGACTACATGGCCAATGGGATCAGCACTTTGTTTTGTGTTTATCATAAGGTTTTCTTTGTCAAACCATATTTGTCAATCCTCAATAACATTTTTAATTTCAAGTTAAAAGAAGATCAAATTGCAACTGATGTAGAATGATGACATATAGCAGCACCATAAAAGGAAATGAAGAATTCACACTGTTCATTACAATACATACATATGTGCAGAGTTCACTTGTTATGCTTGAAGAAGTAGTTGCATTATTTGGTGAAGTTAAATTGTTGCTGGGTTTCACGCAGACAAGTTCCAAGTCAATGCCCAGCGTACATGCCACTGCTTGTGCCACCTGTAACAAACTGCCATGTTACTTACTTCCCTGCCCTGCCATATGAATTCAAAATTTAATTTGGATTTGTAGATCAGATTAATTGCTACCTGTATTTTCACAGTTTAAAGCAGTAGCATTTGATGATTGCTGAGAACCATTTACATTCTCAAGGACTCTATTCCATGGAGTAAGTACATAAGTAAGCATTTGATAATTGCATTTGGGGGATGTCAGTTTGTTGTAACATTTATCAGTTAAAAGAATAAAAAATTAGGCCCGGTTCAGTGTTAAGAAAAAACTTCTTTTTACATTAATAAAAGGCAAAATACCTAATAAAGGGCATAGGAATAATTAGTCATGCAGCTATGTTTTGAAATAGGCCATTTTATTCTTCTGTCAGCCTGAAATGACAGAACTGACATTTGACATTTAAGAATTTGTCTCACCATGACCTCAGAGTTCGCAGCTTAGTGTAAAAAAAAATGGGTACAAAGAGTCTGTAGCCAGGAGGGGACAGCTTGCTCTTCACCAGTATCTGCTGCAAATTGCATGCCTGCCTGGTGCTTCTTAAGAGGTCTAAACAGAAGTAAGTAATTGGTCGCTAGACAGGAAATATAGGGAGTGTGGTCCCTTATCTCCCAACTGTAGCCTCATAATCAGTCACAAGTCTGGTTGGCAGCAGGGGGCCCAGTAATATCATGTGTCAAGAAAAACTAAAGTCAGTATATTATTCCTGTTTTTGTTCCTTGATGACCTATGGAATAATCTTCTGTGACAACTCTACACGTAGCATCCATGTCTTTCGACTACAGAAAAGAGTAATCAGAATTATTACTGATTCCAGACCTAGAGACTCTAGTAGACATTTATTTAAAAAACGGGGGTTTTGCCATTGCTGTCACAATACATTTTTTCCCTTTTATTATTTATTGTAAATAATAAAGCTTTATTTCAGATGAGTTCTGAAATACACAGTATTAATACTAGGTAAAATTCTGATTTTCATCGACCACTCGTCAATTTGACAACATACAAAAATGGGACTTATTATACTGTTATCAAAGTTTTCAACTACCTCCCCATCATATAAAAAATTTATCTCATAATGTTAATCAATTTAGATTGGTCTTAAGGGATTTTCTTCATCTTACACTTTAGAGGAATACTTTCATAGCAGCAGAAATTTACGGACCTAAATGATAGTTAATTATGTAGCCTTAGTGATAACACTACCTTCTAACAATCTTATATTTTTATTTTAAATATTAGAAACATTTTTATGGAGTACAAGTACGTCTCCTGTGATGAATAACTCTATTCTTTATAGAATGCATTTATTTTGTAATTATTACATGTTATTCAATGTTGTATTATAAAGCCAAATTCAACATCCTACAGGTTGATTGACCTTGTATGGATTAACAGAATGTATAATAAAACATAACTTAAACTTAAACTCTCCTGACCCCTTAAGAAGCACCTGGGTGGCAAGCAATTTCCTGTAGATACCAATGTGAAGCAAGCTGTCACCTCCTGACTACAGACACCTGACACCAATATCTTGTATCTTGGGATAAAAGCCTTGGTGCCAAGTGGGACAAATGCTTAAGTAATAATGATGAGTATGTGGAGGTCTGATTTGTATCATCTGGTACCCATGTCTCATCAAGAGCAGAATAAAGTTCTTAGTATCAAAGTGCTTGTTACCTCATTTTTAAACTCTGTTGCATCATCACAAAGACTCAAAGTACAGATGCAATAAAGCCACTGCTTCATAAATCAAAGCAATGATAATCTATAAAAACTAGAAAATGTATGCATGGCACAAGAGTCAGAGTTCATTCATTACTTTACAAATCCTAGCAACGGCGTTACAATCAATGCACAATTCCTAATACACCCAACTGTTGCCAAAATTCACAGCAAACCCACACTAACTGAAGCACCAGATTTACCACTTTTGGAACACAGAATTTAAGCACTACATCATTAATTTTAAATTCTAACTTGCATGACATAGTACAGTAAAGAATGAGAAAGGTGATTAAATTACAGACTCCCACAGTATTCTGGCTAGGTGGAGGAACCACTTCTCTCACCTACTGAATGCACATGGGGTTAATGATGTTAGACAGACAAATTACAGACAGCAGAGCCACTAGCACCTGAGTCCAGTGCCTTGAGTTTGAGATGGCTATAGAAACGCTAAAAAGACACAAATCACCAGGTAGTGCTCAAATTCCAGAAAAATTGATTAAAGTGCGAATTATGACAATTTGTTCTGAGATCCATAAACTTATTAATTCTATTTGGAATAATGGGAATTGCCTGAGGAGTGAAAGGGATTGATCATTGTACCTATTTATATGAAGGGTGATAAAACAGATTGTAGCAATTATGGAAGCATATCATTTTTTTCAACTACATACGAAATTTTATCCAGGATTCTGCTGTCACGGCTAACTCCATATACAGAGGAAATTATTGGGGATCATCAGTGTGGATTCCGATGTAACAGCTGAACTACTGATCATTTATTCTGCATTAGTCAAACACTTGAGAAAGAATGGGAATACAATGAGGCAGTGCTTCAGCTATTTATAGACTTCAAGAAAGGCTATGATTCAGTTAGGTGGGAGGTCTTATATAATATTCTCATTGAGTTTGGTATTCCCATGAAACTAGTTAGGTTACTAGAATTGCATCTAAATGAAACCTATAGCTGAGTCTGTGTAGGCAAACATTTGTCTGACATTTTCTTATTTATAATGTTTTGAAACCAGGGGATTATTTACTGCCATTGCTCTTCAATCTTGTTGTAGAATACGTCATTTGGAGGGTTCAGATAAACCAGGAGGGCTTTAAATTAAAGGGTACACATCAGCTTCTAGTGTATGCTCATGATGTTAATACATTGGGTTGAAGCATATATACTATAAAAGAAAACACAGAAGCTTTAGTAGTTGCTAGTATGGAGACTGTTCTAGAAGTTAAGGCTGAGAAAATTAAGTACATGTTCATGTCTCAAGATCAGAATGCAGGAACAAGTCACAGTATAAACACTGATAATAAATCCTTTAAAATGATGGAACAGTTCAAATATTTGGGGACAAACCTAATGAATCAAAATACCATTCAGGAAGACATTAAGAGCAGACTGAAGTCAGGGAATTCTTGCTATCAGTCAGTGCAGAAATCTTCTTCCTTCCAGTTTGCTATCCAAACATATAAAGATTAAGATGTACAGAACTCTAATTTTGCCTCTTGTTTTGTATGGGTGGGAAACTTGGTTGCTCACACTGACAGAGGAACATAAGCTGAGGGTTTCTGAGAATAGGGTGCTGAGGAGGATAGTTGGGCCTAAGAGAGACAAGTTAACAGGGATGTGGAGAAGACTACATAACGAGGAGTTTAAGGATCTGTGCTCCTCACCAAATACCATTCAGGTGATCAAATCAAGAAGAATGAGATGGGCGGGCCATGTAGCATGTATGGGGGAGAGGAAAGCTGCATACAGGGTTTTGGTGGGGAAACCTGAGGGAAAGAGGCCACCAGGAAGACCCAAGCATAGGTGGTAAATGATATTAAAATGGATCTTCAAGAACTGGAATAGTAGGGCATGGAATGGATTGACCTGGCTCAGAATAGGGAGAGGTGGCGGGCTCTAGTCAATGTGGTAATGAACATTTGGGTTCCATAAAATGCGGGGAATTTTTTTGACTATCTGATAAACCTGTTAGCATCTCGAGAATGACTCTGCTCAATGAAGTTGGAGTAAACTTGCACGCCAAGTCCAAATACTTCATGAAAACTGCACATTTACACAGCAAGAATGTCAAACATTCAGGCATGAGAATAGCAGGAATGCACATGTTCAGTGCAGGGATGCCAATGCTCAAAGACACAAAATTGCTGGTAGGTCTTCACATAAATTGGTTCTTACAGCTACTCAAAATAAAACAAAAATTGAAATGGCCTCAATACTAAGTTTTAGGAAGATCCATGCAGGAGGAGATGAGCTATGGATAGAGAAGAACGGAGGTGACTTTTGAGGGAGGCCAGGGCCCAGAAGGGGCTGTAGCACCACACATGGATGTATGGATGGATGGATCATACAGTTCTATGAATTATTACAAGCATATAGGTGGAATGGTAATTTTAATGGGTGCTCTGCAGGGATGACAATATGCCTAGAAATGGAATATACAACTTCTTTCTGAATAACGGAAGTATAACCAACCTTCACTGCTGTTGTAAAGAATGAATGTAATTATGGCACAGCCATATATAACAGGAGAAAATCCAATTTTGAGTTTATATGGTTAGTAATTTTAAGTAAAAGCCAGTATGACAACATAGTCTTCCTTTAATGTTGCACAACCCACAGGCAGTAAAGATCAGTTGTATTTACTTACACTTTATACAAGTAGTACTGTTGCTAACATATATATATATTCTATCAGATATATATATATATATATATATATATATATATATATATATATATATTCTATCAGATATTTAGTGCAACATGAGAGTTCTTGCAGTTTATTGCTATACTACAAAAAGATAGAAATCTGTGATTTGCTCTGAGAGGTAATCAGTTTAACTGACCTTAGTGTTAATTCCTTGTCCACATTCAATACCACCATGCGTTACAGCCACTGTTCCATCTGCAGCATATATAGACACAAGTGCAGAGAAGTTGCCAGCATATTGTATTCCATACTTCATTGGCACCAGTGCAATACCTCTCTTCATCCAACGGTTATTCTGTTATATAAATTATAAAACCCCCACAAACTTTCTAATGTTATTGTCATTCAGGGAGTTCAATTGATAATCTAACCCAGACACATGGCAAAATTAACAGCCTTACGTTTCCTAATGTAATATATATTCTACACCTTACCCCATGTTACAGTAGGTGTTGGACATAACCTCCTTCCACAACCATACACACCTGAGCTTTAAGGACCCAAAATACTGGGAAATTATATTCAAAAAATTCCTATGACAATTTTCATAAGATATTTTTCCTCAAAGGTTACCACAGTGCTGCATACTCAAGGAAAATAGAAATGTACATTTCACTATGCTTCACACACCTGTTACTGGTTGCAGATTAAACAAGACTGTGTGTCAAATATGATGCCATTTATCTTATGTGCAGCAATAAGACTGGCAACATGTGAATCATGCAGTTACCATTAAACATTATGTGCAGTATTAGAAATTTCTAGAAAAGAACCTCAAACAGCATTTAATCATCTCTTCACCATGTGTCAAGCATGTCTGATAATTGAAGGAGGTGATTTCTAACATCTCCTCTAGTTTGTGGTGATTTATACAAGTTATATAAGTAAATGTAAAGCCTTTGCTTGTCATGCATCTGGGTTCAGTTTTCAGTTAAGCTTCCTACATATTTAGGGTTAAAGTTTATGTTTACTACAATATTATATTTCTTGATCTATTTAGCTGTAAGTGGGAAACAGGCAACTAATATTTGGAACTTTCTGATGATATTTACAGCCTCTGTGGAAAAAAGTTGCAATACTTTCTTCTCTTTGTTAGTAAGCAGAATGTCTTAGTGAAGAGGAAAGTTCTGAGAGAAAATGCCACCATTTTTGTTGGTTACTGAAAAAAGAACACCAGTAATAGTGCTTTCATGAAGTTGTAACACAACATTATTTAAGAATAACTGCTACACATTAGAGTTATATGTATCTAGATACATCACAGGTCTAGTAAAGCGGTCACAAAACACAGAAACATGTCACTATATTTCCTTTAGGTAAATCAAGTAGTGGTTCAAATCATAGTATGGCCTTTAAGGCTTGCAGGATTAATGAAAAGCAGTCCTTTAGTATTAAAGGAAGAAATTTCGTTTAAAATTCTTTTCCACTCCATGTGATTCACTATGCATGATGTAAGGTTCTTTAATTTTACTGTCTAAATATAAAATGTCTGCTTTTCTTATATTTTATTCCAGGTCATCATTTCTGTCTGTAACATACTTCTCTTTTAATGCACCAAATAAGAAGTAATAAACACAATAATTTGATACTGGTATAAAATTTACATTGAGGTATGTAAATACATTAAATTTACTCATGAAAACACCATTACTTTTTTCTCTTTCGTATGTACTTATACACATCACTTAACAGAGATATATCTGGAGATCATCTGTTTCCATATATTAACATAGTAATTTCTTTTTCCATTGTAACACAATCATTAGTCATTACTTCATGACACTGACTGTGGACTGATTAATTTTTCTATTCTTATGTTATTAAATTGTATTTTATCAGTTGAATATATTACAGTGATAAATGATGAGATGATTGTAAATGATGTATTGGGTAAGATTTGGAGGGAAGCTGTCACGGATGTTAACACTACCTAAAACTATATGAAGGTTTGATTTTCTAGGCAGGAAAGAAAACAGTACAACTTGCCTGGTTAAACTCATCAACACTGTCCTTCCTTACATCATAATCTGCAGAATCTTTCAGGTCTTTAACTGTCTGTGGCATTACATTGTCATCACTGCGCATGTTATTCAGTCGAACTTGTACTGGATCCTTTTTAACAACCTTAGCTATGTGCTCCATTATGTGCTCAACTGTTGCTATTCCTTCAGTGGAACCTGTGAACAAATGGCAGTTGCTTCACGCTGCAGTACCTAAGCTATAATATTCTGAAGTGTAACTCATTCTCAATTACCAGTGTTCTGCACAATACAAACCTGTACATTCTGCTGTGCTGTGACTAGAAGTTAGTTGCAAGATTTTGTATAAAATAATAAAGGAATATATTGTTCCATAAGTACACAGTTAACTCATAATTATAGGTGGCAGTAGAAAACTTCTGACAGAAGATATAAAGGGTAGAAATTGAACATTTAATTTTTCTGGTATGCGATACCATGTTGATTGGTCAGTTGTTCCTGACATTTCAGAGAAGCATGCATTCTAGGCAGGACTAGTTCGTCCTGAGCAGGACATGGAAATCTCTCAATCACTCTCTGAAGAAAAAGTGTAAGCCTCCCCACGAGCACAGGAAATCTTAACATTACAGCCCTATTAGGGCTAAAAAGTCCCTACTCAGGGCTACACACATAATGATCTGTTCTTTCCTTAGGACCTCACGTAACTTCTTATAGATCACCTCAGTAACTAAATCCCACACAACCCTCACTTAACTTCCTGTCCACCTCCTGGCTATATCCTAAACTCCAACAATTTCTGTTCACATCTAACTCTCCTGCCTGTTCCACCTATGGCCATGCACACTGCATAACACCACCATTCCCACCTGCTCCCAACCCCAAATGTTCTTACCTCTAAAATATACCCATTTTACCAGCTTGACTACTCTTCTTATACTGCTTAGACCCTTAGGACACATGAAGTGAGCCCCTCTGGAATGTCAGTAAATATTTATTAATTGACCTGACGTCCTATACCATAAGACTTGAAACTTAATCAGCACTGTTGTGAGAACCTTATATCACACAGGTTAGTAAATGCTTGGAACGTTTCACTTTTACTTAAGACAAATGTGTCAGATAGTGATCCATTTCAGGAAATGGATCACTATCAATGACAGCCTGTTGCACTGATTTAAAATTTTTATGCTCTTAACTTTCATAATAACCTTTTTTTGGGGGGGGAGGTGGAGACAAAGAAGAAATGGCAGACATTCTCAATGTCAAATTCACCATGCTGAAGAGCTTTGTGTTTTGGATGATAACACTGTTAGTGAGACATTACATTTCCAACAAACATCACATGATATCACACATCTTCCAAAAATTTCAAGTTCTATCACACAAAAGAAGATTTGTAGAAAATGTGGATACACCCTGTGGTATGTTCTAGTACCATCTGCACATTACTCTCTGTACCCAGCCATGCATATTCAGCTGTTGGTGGTGAAATTTTCTTCCTATAGTGAGATTTAACGTTCATATTATACTAAGGTATGACACAGTCTTCTAGTACCATCATGGAGCTCGGAGCTTTTCTATACTGAAGATAGAGACAGAACGTTTTTGCAAAACACTGGTATCCATTTATCAAACTAATGATGATTTTCCAACATACCATTTCAGATTAACTATACTTGAAAGGAGCATAATTATACCTCACTTTAATATATCACAATTAAGTCAAATTCATGCAGCAAAAAGACACATTCTGTTCCATCTAACAAACAAATTTCCTTATTCATTTCTGTAGGTCTCTAATAACATAATGAAAACTGCACTTAAAATCACTTTCATATTAATGCCATAATTATCTTTTTAATTTTTTATAGGGATATATAAAATCAATGTTTTGTTGCAAGTAATATTTTTTTCACTATTAACAAAGAAGTATTAATGTGAGACTTTAATGTGGTCTTGAAGTATACATTTATATTCCTATTTCAATTACAGTTCTCAAAGGAAATTATGTTTGAAGTCCACAGGGTTTAGTGTATTAATGGTGATGAATATACAAATACATAATTTTCCCATACATAGAAATGTACCAGTGCCGTACCGAGGGGGGTGGTTTGGGGTGTTCAAACCCCCCCCCCCGAAATTCCGAAGATATTGGTGAAGTCCTCGATCGCGTGAGCAAGAAGAGCCGGCGTCTCGATTTCCTTTTGTAGTTCACTGTGTTCTCATATGGTTGTAATTTATAAAATAAAGGTTTCTTTTAATACAAACTGTCTTACAGTGGCGTATCTGGTTTTGGAGTTCAAACCCACCCTGGCATCCCGAAAGTTTGACAAAGTCAAACCGGATTGCAAATTGAGCGGAAAATGTTTAGTGTT